>Ga0187892_10000557_pt1 | contig 96997 bp, 88 predicted proteins | sample MA1701073metaG_FD_139345 | JGI IMG/M metagenome (GOLD analysis project Ga0187892, IMG submission 139345) | Bio-ooze microbial communities from a basaltic lava cave in the Kipuka Kanohina Cave System on the Island of Hawaii, USA - MA170107-3 metaG ... | reverse complement strand
GGCTTGATTGCCTTCGACCTCGACCTTGGAGGCGAAGGTGGCCTGCGGCAGGTCGGCCAGGGCCGCCAGCATCTGGCCGGTCTGGTTGCAGTCGTCGTCGATCGCCTGCTTGCCCAGGATCACGAGGCCGGGCTGCTCCTTGTCGACCAGCGCCTTCAGGAGCTTGGCGACGGCCAGGGGCTGCAGCTCCTCGGCGGTTTCGACCAGGATCGCGCGGTCGGCGCCGATGGCCATGGCCGTGCGCAGGGTTTCCTGGCATTGCGTGACGCCGCAGGAGACGGCGATGACCTCGGTGGCGACGCCTTTTTCCTTCAGGCGCACAGCTTCCTCGACGGCGATTTCGTCAAAGGGGTTCATGCTCATCTTGACGTTGGCGATGTCGACACCCGTGTTGTCCGACTTGACTCGGACCTTGACGTTGAAATCGACGACGCGTTTGACCGGTACCAGGACCTTCATTGCTGCGGCTCCATAGAGTAGTTGAATTGACGTTCACGTAAACCTGTTGATTCTATGCGGCAGCGCACCAAAGCCACAAATCCGGCGGCTCGTCACTGCATCCAGGACCGAATCGGATACAAAAAAAGAACGATCGTTCGTTTTTGCGAATTATAGAGTCGATCGGTCGTAAAGTTGGAGCCCGGCACCGAAATCACTGTCCGCGCCGCGACAGGCCGGACCCCGCCGCTCAGGCCGCACGGGTGTGGACCACGCGCTGCGGGTAGGGGATCTCGATGCCATGCTCGCGCAGCGATTGCAGGATCGCAACGTTGATCTGCGAACGCAGGCCGAGCTGGCCGTTCTCGGGGTCGGCAATCCAGTAGCCCACCGTGAACTCCAGGCCGTCGGCGCCAAACGCCGACAAGGCCACCATGGGCGCCGGCTCGCGCAGCACGCGCTGTTGCGCAACGGCGGCCGCCTGCAGCAGCCGCATCACCAGGTCCACATCGCTGTCGTAGCCGACCGACACCACCGTGCTCTGCCAGACATTGGTATTGGTCAACGAGAGGTTTTCGACGCGCTGCGTGATCAGCATTTCATTGGGCACGATGGATTCGCGCCCCGTCGAGGAGCGGATCATCGTGTAGCGCGCGTTGATGTCGGTGATCTGGCCCTCGAAGTTCTCGACCCGGACGTTGTCGCCAATGCGCATGCTGCGCTCGGCCAGGATCACGAAGCCGCTGACGTAGTTGGCTGCCAGCTTTTGCAGACCAAAGCCTATGCCCACGCCCACCGCGCCACCCAACACCGAGAGCGCCGTCAGGTCGATGCCCACGGCCGAGAGCGCCAGCATCAGGCCCACGAACATCAGCAGGGCCCGGGTCGCATTGCTCACGGCCTTGCGCAAGGACAGTTCGCCGCCGGTCGCTGACTTGAGCAAACGGGCCTCGATGGCCGAGGAAATCCACAGCGTGACGATCAGCACCGCGCCGGCCGTGAGCGTGCCTTCGATCAGGGTGCGCACCGACAGCGAGGTGCCGCCCACTTTCCAATGGATCTGGTCCAGCTCTTCGAGCACCACGGGCAGCAGGCCGCTGACCCAGAGAACGACGGCGATCCAGGCAACCCAGGAGATGGTGCGCTCCAGCGTTTTGACCACGGGCGTATTGCCGAACGCGGCCTGCAAGACCTTGACGCCGAGCCGGATCGCCACCAGCGACAACAGCACCGGAATGGCGATCTTGAACACCGCCAGCGGCATCCAGTTCAGCAGCAGCGCCCTGGCCACATAGGCGGTGCACAGCAGCAGCAACGGGAACATCACGCCATCCACGATGCGGCGGCCAAACCAGATCGAGCCCTCGGGCGCATCGGCGGCGCGGCGCACCAGCCGGACCAGGCTCCAGGCGAACAGCACACAAGCCGCCAGGGTCGCCAGCTCGATCAGGGTGCTCGGCTGGACCAGGACGGCCAACCAGGCGTCGAGATCGTCGATGCGGGCCGACACAGGCTTCACGGCTGCCATTGCGGCTTCCTTTTGTCGATAAAGGCCTGAACGCCTTCCTGGGCCACGGGGTCCATCATGTTGCAGGCCATGGTCTGGCCGGCCAACTGGTAGGCGGCCTCGATGCCCACCTCGCGCTGCCGGTAGAACAGCGCCTTGCCCATGGCCAAGGCCACGCGCGGCTTTTGCAGAAGGCTGGCTACGAGCTGCTCGACCTCCGCATCGAGCTGCCCGGGCGCGACCACGCGGTTGACCAGGCCGCCGGCACGCGCCTGCTCCGCCGTCAGGAACTCGCCCGTCAGCAGCATTTCCATCGCCTGTTTGGCCGGCATCTGGCGCACCAGCGGCACGCTGGGTGTGGCGCAGAACAGGCCCACATCGATGCCGTTGACGCCGAAGCTCGCGTCGCTGGAGGCCACGGCCAGATCGCACTGGGCCACCAGCTGGCAGCCGGCCGCGGTGGCAATGCCCTGCACGCGCGCAATCACGGGTACGGGCAGGTTCTGCAGGCTGAGCATGACCCGGGTGCACTGGGCGAACAGCCTCTGGTAGTAGGCCAGCTCGGGCTGGGCCCGCATTTCCTTGAGATTGTGGCCGGCGCAAAAGGCCTTGCCTGCGGCCGCCAGCACCAGCACGCGGCTGGATTCATCGCGCGCCACCTCGTCCAGCGCGGCCTGCAGGGCCGACAGCATCTCTTCGCTCAGCGCGTTGAAGCTGCGCGGACGGTTCAGGGTCAGCGTCACCACGCCGCGCGTGTCTTGTTCCACCCGCAGCGGGGCATCGGTCGTCGTTGTCATCGCATCCTCACTCACAGATCTGCCAGCTCGCGCAAATGGGCTTCCACACTGCGGGCCAACGCGTTGAGGTTGTAGCCGCCTTCGAGGCACGAGACGATGCGGCCTTTGGCGTAACGCTGGGCGATGTCCTTGACGCGCCGCGTGATCCAGCTGTAGTCCTGCTCGGTCAGCCCAAGCTGGCCCAGGTCGTCGTCGCGGTGAGCATCGAATCCGGCGCTGACAAAAATCATCTCGGGCTTGAAGGCTTCGAGCCGCGGCACCCAAGCGGCCTCGATCATCTCGCGGATGTCCATGCCCCGCGTGTAGGCCGGCACCGGCAGGTTCAGCATGTTGGCCGCCGGGTGCTCCGTGCCGCTATAGGGATAGAACGGGTGCTGGAAGAAGCTGACCATCAGCACCCGGTCGTCGCCGCTCAGGATGTCTTCAGTGCCGTTGCCATGGTGCACGTCGAAGTCGACGATAGCGACCCGCTTGAGGCCGTGGCGCTCCAGCGCGTACTTGGCCGCAATCGCGACGTTGTTGAAGAAGCAAAAGCCCATGGCCTGGTCGCGGCAGGCATGGTGGCCTGGCGGCCGCACGGCGCAAAAAGCGTTTTCGAGTTCGCCCGCCAGGATCGCGTCGGTGGCGGCCAGCGCGGCGCCTGCAGCGCGCAGGGCCGCATCCCAGGTGTGGACATTGAGGGCCGTGTCGGGGTCGATCTGGGCATAGGGTGGACCACCGGCCTGGATGTCCTGCGCGAGCCGGCTGCTCAGGCCCTGCAGGGCCGCCACGTGCAGCCGGTCATGCGCCAGCTCGATGTCGGCCAGGGCCGCGACCGGGGCCTCGCGTCTGTCGAGCGCATCGCCCACGCCGGTAGCCAGCAGCCGGTCTTCGATTGCGTCCAGCCGCGCCGGGCATTCCGGGTGGCCCTCTCCCATCTCGTGTTTCCAGCAGTCGCGGTGGGTGAAATATCCGGTAGCGCCCATGTCTCACATTTTCAGGTAACGTCGTGCCATGCACGCACAACAAAAAGTTCAAGCTCTGCTGGACCAGCTTAACACGGTGATCGTCGGCAAACGTGCCCAGGTGCAGGACTGCGTGGCCTGCCTGCTGGCCGGGGGGCACCTGCTGATCGAGGACGTTCCCGGCGTCGGCAAAACGACGCTGGCCCATGCCCTGGCGCGAAGCTTCGGACTGCATTTCTCGCGCGTGCAGTTCACGGCCGACCTGATGCCCAGCGACCTGTCGGGCGTGTCGGTCTATGAACGCGGCAAGGAGGCCTTTGTATTCCACCCCGGCCCGGTGTTCGCCCAGGTGCTGCTGGCCGACGAGATCAACCGCGCCAGCCCCAAGACCCAGAGCGCCCTGCTCGAAGCAATGGAGGAAAAACAGGTCACGGTGGAAGGCGAGACCCGCGCCCTGCCCGCGCCGTTTTTCGTGATCGCGACGCAGAACCCGCACGACCAGCTCGGCACCTACGCCCTGCCCGAGTCGCAGCTCGACCGTTTTCTGATGCGCATCTCGCTGGGCTATCCCGACCGCGCGGCCGAGCGGGAGCTGCTCAACGGCAGCGACCGGCGCGACATGGTCGAGGGCATGCAGCCGCTGCTGTCGCCCGCCGAGCTGCAGGCGCTGCAGCGGCAGGTGCTGCAGGTCCATGCGGCCGAGCCGCTGCTCAACTATGTGCAGGACCTGGTGGCCGCGACCCGCTCGGGCCGCTGGTTCCAGCAGGGCCTGTCCCCGCGCGCCGGCATCGCGCTGGTGCGCGCGGCCAAGGCCCAGGCGCTGCTGAGCGGGCGCGACTATGTGGCGCCCGATGACGTGCAGGCCCTGCTGCCGCAGACCGTGGCCCATCGGCTGGTTCCCGCGGACCATGCCGGACGCGGCGCGGTCGAACAGGTGCGCGCGATGATCGAAGCGGTGCCGCTGCCATGAATAGGGTTGAGCGTTCAGCGTTGAGCGTTGAGCGGGAACAGCCGGGGGCGTTCGTTTCTTCCACGCTGAACGCTCAACACTCAACGCTCAACCTGCTCGCCTCCGTGCGCGCCCGCTTCCAGCGCTGGTGGCAGTCCCGCCTGCCGCTGAGCGACGACATCACGCTGACCCAGCGCAATGTCTACATCCTGCCCACGCGCGCCGGCGTGATGCTGGGCGCGACCCTGATGGTGCTGCTGGTCGCATCGATCAACTACCAGCTCAACCTGGGCTACCTGCTGACCTTTCTGCTGGCCGGCAGCGCGGTCGTGGGCATGCATGTGTGTCACAACACGCTGCGCGGACTGACTATGAATTTGATAGCGCCTGAGGCCCAGTTCATGGGGACCAACGCGCTGATTGACATACAGCTCACAAACCAGCGGCGCTCGGTGCGCTACGGCATAGGCCTGAGCGTGCTGGACGCGAAGCGCTGGGCCTGGACCGACGTGCCGGCCCAGGGCAGCGCCGTCGTGCAGGTCGCCTTCCGGCCTGAGCGGCGCGGCCTGCACCGCGTGCCCCCGCTGACGGCCGAGACGCGCTTTCCGCTGGGCACCTTTCGCGTCTGGACCCTTTGGCGGCCGGCCGCACAGCTGCTGGTCTATCCCGCGCCCGAGCCAGCCGCACCGCCGCTGCCGCCCGGCGAACCGCGCACCGGTGGTGCGGCAGCCCGCGTGCGGGCCAGCGGCGAGTTCGACGGCGTGCGGGCCTACCGGCGCGGCGACCCCTTGAAGCTGGTGGTCTGGAAAAAGGCTGCCAAGTCCTTTGCCAGCGGTGGCAACGAACTGGTCAGCCGCGACACCGAGCAGGCGCAGCACCATGAGCTGTGGCTGGACTTTGCCCAGGCCGGGCATTTCGATGTCGAGCACAAGCTGTCGCGCCTGTGTGCCTGGGTGCTGCGGGCCGACAAGCAGGGCCTGGACTACGGCCTGCGCCTGCCGGGGCTGGAGGTCAAGCCTTCGACCGGAGAAGCGCACAAAAGACAGTGTCTGGAGGCACTGGCCTTATGTTGATCTGCGTTGGCGTTTTGCCAAGCCGGGTCGAGACCCGGCTTGCTGGCAACCCAACCGCATGAGAAGCCGGGCATGCTGACCCGCCTCAACGCCCTCCCCCGCGATGCACGCGACACCCTGTTCCTGCTGGGGGTGATCGCCTGGGCCGTGCTGCCGCAGGTCGGCAAGCTGCCGCCATGGTGCAGCGCGCTGGCCGCCGGCGTGCTGCTGTGGCGCGGCTGGCTGGCGCTGGGGTCGCGGCCCTTGCCCGGCAACCGCTGGCTGCTGGGCCTGCTGGCCGTCGCAACAGGCGCCACGCTGTTTTCCTACGGCACGCTGCTGGGCCGCGACGCGGGCGTGACCCTGATCGTCGTGCTGCTGGCACTGAAGACGCTGGAGCTGCGCGCGCGGCGCGACGCCTTCGTGATCTTCTTCCTGGGCTTCTTCACGATGCTCACGAACTTTTTTTTCTCGCAGTCGCTGCCCACGGCTGCCGCCATGCTGATCGCCCTGCTGGGCCTGCTGACGGCCCTGGTCAACGCCCATATGCCGGTGGGCCGGCCGCCGCTGATGCAGGCCGCCAAAACGGCGGGTTGGATGGCCCTGCTGGGCGCGCCCATCATGGCTGTGCTGTTCGTGCTGTTTCCCCGGCTCGCGCCGCTGTGGGGCATTCCCAGCGACGCCATGAGTGGACGCAGCGGGCTGAGCGCGAACATGCAGGTCGGCAACATCGCCAGCCTGGCGCTGGACGACAGCATTGCGATGCGCATCCGATTCGATGGTCCGCTGCCGCAGCAAAGCGATCTGTACTTCCGCGGCCCCGTGCTCTCCAGTTTCGACGGGCGCGAATGGCGGGCCGCGCGTGGCGGGTCCAGCGCCTGGCCGCGCTGGCAGTCCGGCGCCAATCTGCAGGTGCTTGGCACGCCGCTGAACTACGAAGTCACGCTGGAGCCCCACAACCGCCCCTGGGTGTTTGTGCTGGACGCCGCCGCCACGGCCCCGCGGCTGCCGGGTTTTGAAACCGTCATGACACCCGAGCTGCAGTGGCTGACCAACCGCCCCATCACCGACATCGTGCGCTATCGGGCCGAAAGCCATGCGGACTTCCGCCACGGCCCGCGGCGTTTCACAGCCAGCCTGCAGGACGAGCTGGCCCTGCCGCCCGGCTTCAACCCGCGAACGCTGCAGCTGGCCGCCGAGATCCGGCGCGACCCGCGCTACACCCGCGCCGATGCCCCCACCCTGGTGGGTGTGGCGCTGGAGCGGCTGAGCCGCGGCGGCTACCGCTACACCCTGGAGCCCGGCGTCTACGGCCAGCACACGGCCGATGAGTTCTGGTTCGACCGCAGGCAAGGCTTTTGCGAGCACATCGCCTCGGCCTTTGTGGTACTGATGCGGGCGCTCGACGTGCCCGCGCGCGTCGTGACCGGCTACCAGGGCGGCGAGCGCAACGCGGTCGACGGATTTTGGGTCGTGCGCCAGAGCGACGCTCACGCCTGGGCCGAGGTCTGGCAGGCCGAGAAGAACGGGGTCGGAGGCTGGGTCCGCGTGGACCCGACCTCGGCCGTGGCGCCGGGCCGCACCGGTGCGCTGCAGCGGCTGCAGGCGCCGCGCGGTGTCTTGGCCAGCGCCATCGGCACGGTCAGCCCGGGCCTGGCCGAGGGCCTGCGCGCCGCCTGGGAGGCGCTGAACAATGGCTGGAACCAGTGGGTGCTGAACTACACCCAAAGCCGCCAGCTCAACCTCCTGAGGTACCTGGGCTTCGAATCGCCGAGCTGGGAAGACCTGGGCTATGTGCTGATCGCCCTGATCGTGCTGGCCAGCCTGGGCGGCGCGGCCTGGACGCTGTGGGACCGCCGCCAGCACGACCCCTGGCTGCGGCTGCTGCAGCGGGTGCACCAGCGGCTGCAGCGGATCGGCATCGAAGTCCCGGCGTCCAGCCCGCCACGACAGATGGCAGCGGCCGTGCAGCAGCGCTTCGGCGAGCGCGCCGCCGCCGTGCACGACTGGCTGCTGCGGCTCGAAGCGCAGCGCTACGCACCGGGCCCGCGCCCTGCTCTGGCTACACTGCGACGCGAACTTCAACGACTGGCATGGCCCAAGTAATGATCAAACCCATCCGAATTGCTATTCTTTTGATAGCGGCTTGCGCCCTTTGCACCGGGGCTGTCGCCGCAGGTGGCTCGAAGAAAAAGAAAAGACCCGCCCCGCACGCGACCGCCAACCACGCAGCAGGCCCGGCCTATGCCAGCCGCGCCGACGTGATGCGCGTGGCCGACGACATTGCCGAGCGCCGCGACCTCGACCGCGAGTGGGTGCGCCAGGCCATCGGCCAGTCGCACTTCATGCCCCAGATCCCGCGCCTGATGCTGCCGCCGCCCGTGGGCACGGCCAAGAACTGGCGCGCCTACCGCAGCCGCTTCATCGACCCGGTCCGCATCCGCGCGGGCGTGGCGTTCTGGCAGGCCCACCGCGAGGCGCTGGAGCGCGCCGAGAAGGAATACGGCGTGCCGGCCGAAATCATCGTCGGCATCATCGGCGTGGAAACGATCTACGGCCAGCAAATGGGCAGCTTCCGTGTGATGGATGCGCTGACCACGCTGGCCTTCGACTTCCCCGCGGCCCACCCGCGCGCCGCCGAGCGGCAGGCGTTTTTCATGAGCGAGCTCGAGCAGTTCCTGAGCCTGACCCACCGCAGCAACGTGGACCCGCTGGCGCCGCGCGGCAGCTACGCCGGCGCCATGGGCATGCCGCAGTTCATGCCCAGCAGCTGGGTCAGGTTTGCCGTGGACTTCGACGGCGACGGCAAGGTCGACCTGTTCAACAGCCCGGCCGACGTGATCGGCTCGGTGGCCAGCTACTTCAAGGCCTTCAACTGGCAGCCCGGCCTGCCGACCCACTACCCCGTGAAGTTCGATGCCGCCACCCTCGACAAAGACGCCCTGCTCGCCCCCGACATCCTGCCCAGCTTCAGCGTGGCCAGCTTTACCGCCAAGGGCGCCGTGCTCGAAGGCGAGGCCTTGCAACACCCTGGCCCGCTGGCCCTGATCGAACTGCAAAACGGCAGCGAGGACCCGCTCTACGTGGCCGGCACCGACAACTTCTACGCGATCACGCGCTACAACTGGAGCAGCTACTACGCGATGGCGGTGATCGAGCTGGGGCGGGAGGTGGCGGCGGCGATGGGGCGCGGCCCGTCGAATGGGTCAAATGGCCCAACCCCAAGTACTGAAAGTCCTACCATTTCCCGATGAAGCTGGAAGCCATCCGTCGGGAAGCCTTGCATCTGCCGCCCAGCGAACGGGCGGCGCTTGCGGAACAACTGCTGTCGAGCCTGGAGACGCTGCCCGAGTCCGAGATCGAGCAGCTCTGGTTCGCGGAAGCGGCGCGCAGAGCACAAGACATCGACGAAGGCCGCGTTCAGCGCATCCCGGCGGAGCAGGTCCGGCAAGAGGCGCAAGCACTTCTGCGGTGAACTATTTCTTTCACCCGGATGCGCGGGTCGAGCATCTTGAACACATCGCGTTTTATGAGTCACGATAGCGTGGTTTGGGCGGCCGCTACCTGAGCGCGTTTGAAACGGCCATGGTTCAGGTTTGCGCAACACCACAACGCTTTTGGGTCGAACACCCGCCAGAGATCCGCAGGCGGCGCATCGCGGGCTTCCCCTACAACATCCTGTACCGTGAGGTGCGCGGCGAAATTGAGGTTCTGGCGATTGCGGCGCACAAGCGCCGACCTGACTATTGGGTCAAGCGGCTGTAACTTACACCGTCGCAGGCACCAGGAAGTCGCGGCTGATTCTTGCGCCGAGTTCATTGACCCGATCGAGAAACTGCGTGAGGAACGCATGCAGTCCGGTCGCCAGGATTTCGTCGATGCGGCCGTACTGCAGCTCGGCGCGCAGCTTGCCGGCGCGGCGCTGGGTTTCGCTGGACTGGTCGTTGGCGACCATGGCGAGGTTGCTCACCACTTCGTTGAGGCTGGCGTGCAGCGAGCGCGGCATGTCGGGGCGCAGGATCAGCAGGTCGGCCACGAGTTCGGGCTTGATCACATCGCGGTAGACCTTGCGGTAGATCTCGAAGCCGGAGACGCTGCGCAGGATGGCGCTCCAGTGGTAGAAGTCGTACTCCTGATCCTTCTCGCTGGCGGTGCCGAAGAAGTCGCTTTGCAGCGCATGGAACTTCACATCGACCAGCCGTGCGGTGTTGTCGGCCCGTTCCAGAAAGGTGCCCAGCCGCATGAAGTGCAGCGCCTCGTCCATCAGCATGGTGCCCACTGTCACGCCGCGCGAGAGGTGCGAGCGGAACTTGACCCATTCGAAGAACTGGCTGGGGTCGCGCTCGAACTCGCCGGACTTGAGCATCCGGTTGACCTCCAGCCAGGTCTGGTTCTGGGTTTCCCAGACTTCGGTGGTCAGCGAGCCGCGCACGGCGCGCGCGTTCTCGCGCGCCGCACGCAGGCACGAGACGATGGACGAGGGGTTGTACTCGTCCTTGACCATGAACTCCATCACGCCCTGCGACGTGACTTCGCCGTGCAGCGCGGTGTAGGACGGCAGCAGCTCGCTGATGCTGAGCAAGCCCTGCCAGCCCAATTGCGCCACGGCGGCCGACTGCGGCAGCAGCGAGGTCTGGTAGTTCACGTCCAGCATGCGGGCGGTATTCTCGGCACGCTCGGTGTAGCGGGCCATCCAGAACAAATGGTCGGCGGTGCGGCTCAGCATGAAAACTCCCTGGATGACGAATGACACCGCCGCTGCGCGGCCGGCATGACAAATGACGGCTGGCCGTGGCGCACAGCGCCGTCATCGAGGCAAAGCGAGGTCATTTGTCATACCTCCAGTATCCAGGTGTCCTTGGTCCCGCCGCCCTGCGACGAATTCACGACCAGCGAGCCCTCTTTCAGCGCCACGCGGGTCAGGCCGCCCGGCACCATCTGCACCTGCTTGCCGGACAGCACAAAAGGCCGCAGGTCGATGTGGCGCGGCGCGATGCCGGACTCGACAAAGGTCGGGCAGCTCGACAGGCTCAGCGTGGGCTGGGCGATGTAGCCGCCGGGACTGGCCAGCAAGGCCTTGCGGAAGTCGTCGATCTCGGCCGTGGTGGCGGCCGGGCCGACCAGCATGCCGTAGCCGCCCGCGCCGTGCACCTCCTTGACCACCAGGTCCTTGAGGTGGGCCAGCACATGGTGCAGGTCGTCGGCGTTGCGGCACATCCAGGTCGGCACGTTCTTGAGGATCGGTTTCTCGCCGAGGTAGAACTCGATCATCTGCGGCACATAGGGGTAGATCGACTTGTCGTCGGCCACGCCCGTGCCCACGGCATTGCAGATGCTCACATTGCCCGCGCGGTAGACCTCCAGCAAGCCGGCGCAGCCCAGCGTGGACGTGGGTCGAAACACCAGCGGGTCGAGGAAGTCGTCGTCGACGCGGCGGTAGATCACATCGACGCGCTTGGGCCCGCGCGTGGTGCGCATGTAGACGAAGCCGTCCTTCACGAACAGGTCCTGCCCCTCGACCAGCTCGACCCCCATTTGCTGGGCCAGGAACGCGTGCTCGAAGTAGGCGCTGTTGTACATGCCGGGCGTAAGCACCACGACCGTGGGCTCCACCGTGGTCGGGGGCGCCGAGGCATGCAGGGTTTCGAGCAGCAGGTCGGGGTAATGGGCCACCGGCGCCACGCGGTGCTGGCTGAACAGCTCGGGAAACAGCCGCATCATCATCTTGCGGTTTTCCAGCATGTAGCTCACGCCGCTGGGCACGCGCAGGTTGTCTTCGAGCACGAAGTACTCGCCCTCGCCTGTGGCACTGGGCGCGCGCACGATGTCGATGCCGGCGATGTGGGAGTAGATCTGGTTGGGCACGTCCACGCCCACCATCTCGGGGCGGAACTGCACGTTGTGCAGGATCTGCTCGGCCGGGATCACGCCGGCCTTGATGATTTCCTGGTCGTGGTAGACGTCGTGGATGAAGCGGTTGAGTGCCGTGACGCGCTGCACCAGGCCCCGCTCCATGCGGGCCCACTCATGGGCCGGAATGATGCGTGGGATCAGGTCGAACGGGATCAGGCGTTCGGTCCCGGCGCCCTCCTCGTCCTTGGCGCCGTAGACCGCGAAGGTGATGCCGACGCGGCGGAAGATCAGCTCGGCCTCGTCGCGCCGGGCGCGCATCGCGTCGGCCGGCTGTCGGGCCAACCAATGTTCGTAGGCTTCGTAGTGCTCCCTCACGCGCGCGGGGTCGTAGGGCAGCCTGGCATACATTTCGTCGAATTTCTGCATGAGCCTTCTCCTGCCTCCAGCATAGCAAGTTCCGGGCCGCTACTGGGCGTCGGCGCGCTCAGGGCAGGCGGTGATGCCAGTAGCGCGGGGCGGCTTCACGCTGGCAGACCAGCTGCTGAGCCAGCGCCGACGACCACAGCGCGGCGCCGCAGCGGGCCGATTCGACGACGCGGATGCCGCGCTCGCCGTAGCGCTCCAGCACCGCCAGCGCCGGATGGCCATAGCGGTTGCGGTAGCCCGCCTGCACCAGGGCCAGACCCGGCTGCACGGCGTCGAGGAAGGCCGCGCTCGACGAAGTCTTGCTGCCGTGGTGCGGCACGAGCAGCACATCGGCGCGCAGCCGGCCATCGCCGCCATGGGCTGCCACCAGCCGAGCCTCCTGCGGCTGCTCGATGTCGCCGGCCAGCAGCGCGGTCTGCGCGCCGTTGGAGATGCGCAGCACGCAGCTCATCGCGTTGGATTTGCCCGGCACCGCGTAGTCGCTGTCCTGGGGATGCAGCAGCTCGAAGCTGACACCCTCCCAGACCCAGCGCTGCCCGGCCGCGCAGCGCTGGGCCGGGCGCAGGGCCTGCAGTTCGTTGCCGTCCTCGATCGAACTGAGCACGCTGGCCTGCGGCTGCATGGCCAGCACGGCGGGCGCACCGCCCACGTGATCGGCGTCGCGGTGGCTCAGCACCAGCGTGTCGACCCGCTCGTCCAGCGCGCGCAGCAGCGGCACCAGCACCCGGTGGCCCGCATCGCTCTCGCTGCCAAAGCGCGGCCCGGCGTCGTAGACTAGGGTATGAGCCGCGGTGCGAACGATCACGGCGTTGCCCTGGCCCACGTCGGCCGCCAGCAGTTCGAACTGGCCCGGCGCCGGCCGGGCGGGCTGCCACAGCAACACAGGCAGCATCAGGGGCAGGCCCAAGGCGCGCAGGCGCCAGGGCAGCCGCATGGCCAGCAGCAGACCGCCCAAAACGCCTGCAGCCCCAGCCCACAGGGCGGGGGTTGCTATTGAAACGGTAGCAAACGGGAGGCGGGCGAGCAGCTGGAGATAGCCGCCCAGCGCCTGCAGGGCCCACGCTGCCGCATCCCACAGCGGCGCCCAGGCGACGCCCAGCAGGGCCAGCGGCGTGACCAGCAGCGTAACCCAGGGAATCGCGAGCGCATTGGCCAGCAGGCCCACGACCGAGACCTGGCCGAACAGCAGCAGGCTCAGCGGCGTGAGCGCCAGCGTGACTACCCATTGTTCGCGCAGGGCCCTGGCGCATGCCCTCCTGAGCGCGGCGAAGGATCTGCGGGCCAGGGATCCTTCGCGTTGCTCAGGATGATGCGGCATCGAAGCCACTGCGTCATCGGCGCTCGCAAACAGCACACCGACGGCGACAAAGCTCAGCCAGAAGCCGGCTTGCAGCAGCGCCCAGGGGTCGAGCGCGACCACCACGGCGCAGGCCAGCAGCCAGACCTGGGGCCAGGGCCAGCGCCGGCCGCCGGCGCGCAGCAGGCCGACCGTGGCCAGCATCCAGACCGTGCGCTGCGAAGGCACGCCCCAGCCGCTGAACACGGCATAGGCAGCGGCCAGCGCCACGCCGCCGAGCAGGGCCGCGCTGGGCGCGGGAAACGCCAGGCACAGGCGCGTGGAGCGTCGCCATAGGCTGCCGACCAGCCAGGCCGCGAGCCAGGCGAACATGGTCACATGCAGTCCCGAGATGCTCATCAGATGCGCAACCCCGGTGGCGCGGAAGATGTCCCAGTCGGAGCGTTCGATCGCACCCTGGTCGCCCGTGACCAGGGCCGCGATCACGCCGGCCTGGCGGCGATCGCCCACGCGCTCGAAAATCGCATCACGCACTGACTGCCGCGCCAGCTCCACCGGATGCCGCCAGGTCTGGACCATGCGCTGCGGAGCCGGGTCGCGCGGGCCGGCGCGCACATAGCCGGTGGCCTGCAGGCCCTGTTCCCAGAGCCAAAGCTCGTAATCAAAACCATGGGGGTTGCTGTTGCCGTGCGGCGCCTTGAGCCGCAGCACCATCTGCCAGCGCTCGCCCGCCTTCACCTCGGCGGGCTGACGCTGCAAGGCCAGGCCATCGCCGCCAGCGCCGGCCCCTGCCGCCAGCCCACCATACCAGCCAAGATAAATCCGGGTCGGCAGCCGCACCGCACTGTCGTCGAGCCGCGCCGATTCGACGTCCAGGCGAAAGCGCAGGCCCGCCTCGCTGCGCTGAGGCATGGCGGCCACGACACCGGTCACGGCGATGTCGCGCCCCTGCAGCGCCGGATCGAGGGCCTCGGCCTCGAAGGCCGTGGCACGCAGGCCGCAAAGACCGAAGGCCAGCACGGCGCAGGCCGCGCCGAGCAGCCCCATGCGCGCGCCATTTGCTATCGATCTAATAGCAGATGGCGCCCATAGCACGAGGGCCAGAAGCACAATGGAGGCATAAGCCGGCCAGGACCACAGCGCCGGCTGCTGTAGCTGAACCGCCGTGCCCGCCACCCAGCCGAGCAGTGCCGCAAAGATCCGCCCCATTTTGTTCGTCCCCTCAGATCAACTGTTTTGCATAAGCTCATGCTAAACGGGCTGCTCCACGCCCAGGCCGATCGGCCCAGGTCTTGCTAGCATGCATGGACTGCAACGCAATACCCGACTGCCATCGCTGCGAGGCCCAAGGAGACTGCCCCATGTCCATCCACGCCGCCCTGAACCACGTCACCCACTACCGGTACGACCGCCGGGTCGGCCTGGGCCCCCAGGTCATACGCCTGCGTCCGGCGCCCCACTGCCGCAGCAACATCATCTCGTATTCGCTCAAGGTCGAGCCCGGTGGCCACTTCATCAACTGGCAGCAGGACCCGTTTGCCAACTACCTGGCGCGTCTGGTGTTCCCCGAAAAAACGCATGAGTTCAAGGTCACGGTCGACCTGGTGGTCGAGATGTCGGTCTACAACCCATTCGACTTTTTCCTCGAGCCGGCGGCCGAGACCTTCCCGTTCAAGTACGACGGGCCCCAAGCCCAGGAGCTGGCGCCCTACCTCGCGACCGAGCCGCAGACGCCGCGCGTGCGGGATTACCTGGACAGGATCGACCGCCAGTTCACGCGGGCCCGGGGCCGCACGATCGACTTCCTGGTGGGCGTGAATCAGCTGGTGCACCACGACGTCAAGTACCTGATCCGCATGGAGCCCGGCGTGCAAACGCCCGAGCAGACGCTGGAGCTCGCCAGCGGCTCCTGCCGCGACTCGGGCTGGCTGCTGGTGCAGCTGCTGCGCAACCTGGGGCTGGCCGCGCGCTTTGTCTCGGGCTATCTGATCCAGCTCGCGCCCGATGTGAAGGCCCTGGACGGCCCCAGCGGCACCACGGTCGACTTCACCGACCTGCACGCCTGGTGCGAGGTCTACCTGCCAGGTGCCGGCTGGGTCGGGCTGGACCCGACCTCGGGCCTGCTCGCGGGCGAGGGCCACATCCCGCTGGCCTGCACGCCGCGGCCAACGAGCGCCGCACCGATCGAAGGTGCGGTGGACGAGGCCGAGGTGGAATTCAGCCACCACATGCAAGTCACGCGCATCCACGAGTCGCCCCGCGTGACCAAGCCCTACACCGAGGAGCAGTGGGCCCAGGTCCTGGCGCTCGGCGATGCGGTGGACCAGGAGCTCGTGGCCGGCGATGTGCGCCTGACCATGGGCGGCGAGCCGACCTTTGTCGCGGTCAACGACCGCGACGCCGCCGAGTGGAACACCGACGCGCTGGGCCCCACCAAGCGCGGCTTCGCCACCGAGCTGCTGCAAAAACTGCGCGCCGAATACGGTGAGGGCGGCTTCCTGCACTTCGGCCAGGGCAAGTGGTATCCCGGCGAGCAGCTGCCGCGCTGGGCGCTGTCCATCTTCTGGCGCGTCGACGGCCAGCCGTCCTGGCACAAGCCCGAGCTGTTTGCCGACGAGCGCGAGCCTTCGCACTACACGAGCGAAGACGCGCAACGCTTCACGCAGCTGCTGGCGCGCAAGCTCAAGCTCAGCGACGAATTCATTCACGCCGGCTACGAGGACGTCTGGTACTACCTCTGGCGCGAGCGCCGCCTGCCGGTCAATGTCGACCCCTTCGACTCGCGGCTGGACGACGAGCTCGAACGCTCCCGGCTGCGCCGCGTGTTCGGGCAGAAGCTCGACGCTGTCGTCGGTTATGTGCTGCCGCTGTCAGCCCGCGAAGCACCGGCGCTGTCAGGCCCCGCCTGGACCACCGGGCCCTGGTTCTTCCGCGACGAGCGCATGTACCTGATCCCCGGCGACTCGCCCATGGGCTTGCGCCTGCCGCTGGAGTCCCTGCCCTGGGTCAGCCAAGCCGACTATCCCTACCTCATCGAGCAGGACCATTACGCCGAGCGCGCGCCCCTGCCCCACCCGACGGAGCTGCGCGTGCAGTACTCGCCCCATACCGTGGGTGGTGGCTTTGCCGAAGGCGGCACCGTGGCCCTGCAGGGCCAGGAACGCCCCGGTTCGCCCCGGGGCGGCCGCGCCAGCGGCCAGGCGTTCGCAGGCCCGGGCGCGGGCGCCCCGCCGCCGCAAGATCTGGCACGCAGGCCCGAGCGCTTCGAATCGGCCCACTGGACCCCGCGCACGGCACTGTGCGTCGAGGCGCGCGATCCGCGCCGCGCCAGCGGGCCCAAGGCCGAAGCGGTCGGCGAGAAATACGGCGTGCTCTACGTCTTCATGCCGCCGCTGGCGCGGCTTCAGGACTACCTGGACCTGCTGGCCGCCGTCGAGGCCACGGCCCAGGAGCTGGGCGTGAAAATCGTGCTCGAGGGCTACCCGCCGCCGCGCGACCCCCGGCTGAAGGTGCTGCAGGTCACGCCCGACCCCGGCGTGATCGAGGTCAACATCCACCCCGCGCACAACTGGAGCGAGCTGGTGCAGCACACCGAATTCCTGTACCAGGCCGCGTTCGAGTCGCGCCTGTCGGCCGAGAAGTTCATGACCGATGGCCGCCACACCGGCACCGGCGGCGGCAACCACTTTGTGCTCGGCGGCGCGACACCGGCCGACTCTCCCTTTCTGCGCCGGCCCGAGCTGCTGGCCAGCCTGATCCTGTACTGGCACAACCATCCGAGCCTGAGCTACCTGTTCTCCGGCATGTTCATCGGGCCGACCAGCCAGGCGCCGCGCGTGGACGAGGCGCGCAACGACCAGCTGTACGAGTTGGAAATCGCGTTGCGCGAGATCTCGCGCAGCCGCGAGAAGTACGGCGAGGACATGCCGCCGTGGGTGGTCGACCGCACGCTGCGCAACATCCTGATCGACGTGAGCGGCAACACGCACCGCAGCGAGTTCTGCATCGACAAGCTGTACTCGCCCGACTCGGCCACCGGCCGCCTCGGCCTGCTGGAGCTGCGCGCCTTCGAGATGCCGCCGCATGCGCGCATGAGCATCGTGCAGCAGTTGCTGCTGCGCGCCCTGGTGGCGCGCTTCTGGCATCAGCCCTACCAGGCGCCGGTGACGCGCTGGGGCACCGAGCTGCACGACCGCTGCCTGCTGCCCAGCTTTGTGCAGATGGACTTCGAGGACGTGCTGGCCGAGCTGCGCGAAGCCGGCTACGCGTTCGATTCAACCTGGTTCGCGCCCCATTTCGAGTTCCGCTTCCCGCTGGTCGGCGAGCTGAGCGTGCGCGGCATCGAGCTCACGCTGCGCCACGCGCTCGAGCCCTGGCATGTGATGGGCGAGGAAGGTGCCGCCGGCACCACGGTGCGCTATGTCGATTCGTCGCTGGAGCGCATCGAGGTGCGCGTGACCGGCCTCAACGAAAGCCGCTACGTGATCACCTGCAACGGCCAGGCGTTGCCGCTGCAGTCCACCGGCACCGCGGGCGAGTTCGTGGCCGGCGTGCGCTACCGGGCCTGGTGTCCGCCCTCGGCCCTGCATCCCACGATCGGCGTGCATGCGCCGCTCGCCTTCGACATCGTCGACACCTGGACGCGCCGCTCGCTCGGCGGCTGCCAGTACCATGTGGCGCACCCCGGCGGGCTCAGCTACGAGACCTTCCCGGTCAACGCCTACGAGGCCGAAAGCCGGCGCCTCTCGCGCTTCTTCCGCATGGGCCACACGCCGGGCACGCTGGAGGTGCCGCCGGCCACGATCGATGTGCCGGGCAGCAAGGAGTTTCCCTTCACCCGCGATCTGCGCCGCTGAGTGGCGCAACGGTCGCTTGCCGGCAACGGGAAACGGCCCACTGCCTTGTGTCAAGCTCCATCAGGCCCCGTCAACCGAGGGCCAATGGGACAATAGGGCGACACGTGGAAACATCGAGCACCTCCCTCTTCGACACGCCCGCGCCCCAGGCTGCGGCCGAGCTGGCTGCGGCCCTGGCGCCGCCAGCCGCCGCCGGCCATTTCGACGAACTGCGCGGTCGCGTGTCGGCCCCGCCCGAGGCCGCATCTGCTACACAGTCCATAGCGCCTCACGAAGAACTGACGCAGGGATGGGCCGGTTTTTTTGAAAGCCTGGGAGCTGAAGGCTTCAGCGACCTGAACCGCCGCACCGCCAACCTGCAGCGCCAGATCCGCGACAACGGCGTCACCTACAACGTCTATGCCGACGCCCATGGCCCGCAGCGCCCCTGGTCGCTGGACCTGTTCCCGCTGATCATCTCGCCGCAGAGCTGGCAACACATCGAAGCCGGCGTGCTGCAGCGCATGCGCGTGCTCGAACGGTTGATGGCCGATGTCTATGGACCGCGGCAACTGCTCGCGCGCGGCCTGCTGCCCCCGGCGCTGGTCCAGGGCCATCCCGGCTACCTGCGCGCCATGCATGGCGTGGCACCCGTGGGCGGCACGCACCTGCACATCGTCGCGTTCGACCTGGCGCGCGGGCCGGACGGCCACTGGTGGGTCGTCTCGCAGCGTACCCAGGCCCCCTCGGGCCTGGGCTACCTGCTGGAAAACCGGATTTGCATTTCGCGCCTGTTTCCCCAGGCTTTCGAGTCCATGCATGTGCAGCGGGTGGCGGGCACCTATCGCGCCCTGATCGACGGCCTCAAGCAAATGAGCCCGGCGGGCCAGGATTCGCACCTGGCGCTGCTGACTCCCGGCCCCTACAACGAAACCTATTTCGAACATGCCTACCTGGCCCGCTACCTGGGCCTGACCCTGGTCGAAGGCAGCGACCTGACGGTGCGGGACCAGCGCCTGTACCTCAAGACCCTGCAGGGGCTGGAGCCGGTCCATGGCCTGCTGAAGCGGCTGGACGACCAGTACCTGGACCCGCTGGAGCTGCGCCCCGACTCCACGCTGGGCGTGCCGGGGCTGCTGCAGGCGATTCGCGCCGGCCATGTGCTGGTCGCCAACGCGCCCGGCTCGGCCTTTCTGGAGTCCACCGCCCTGCTCGGCTTCTTGCCGGCGCTGTCGCAGCAGCTGCTGGGCGAGGAGCTGCAGCTGCCGGCCCTGCCGACCTGGTGGTGCGGCGAGCGCGCCGCCCTGCAGCAAATGCTGCCGCAGCTCGGCGAGCGCGTGATCAAGCCCACCTACCCCGGCTCCGCCAGTCAAGGCTCCTCCAACGCCGTGCTGGGCCGTTCGCTGTCGCGCCGCGAGCTCGACAAATGGGCCGGCCGCATCGCACGCCACGGCGACGAGCACACGGTGCAGGCCTACCTGCCGCTGTCGCAAATGCCCACCTGGAGCCAGGAGCGGATCGTGCCGCGCTCTGTCATGCTGCGGGTGTTCGCCGTCAGCGACGGTCCGCAGTCCTGGCGCGTGCTGCCCGGTGGCATGGCGCGCATCGCCAGCGCCGACGCCGAGATCGTCTCGATGCAGCGCGGCGGCAGCAGCGCCGACGCCTGGGTATTGATGCAGGAGCATGGCGAGGTCGATCGAAGCACGCTGCTGCAGCCCCCTCATACGCCGGCCGCGCTGGCCCACCGCGGGCGCCTGATCACGAGCCGCGCGGCCGAGAACCTGTTCTGGCTCGGCCGCTATACCGAGCGGGCCGAAAACACCATCCGGCTGGCGCGACTCACGCTGGAATGCCTCAATGGCGAAGACCAGTCGTCGCTACCGCTGCTGACCTGGCTGGACCAGATGGCCTCGAGCAACTCGCTGGTGCTGCCCGGCGTGCCCGCCGCCACCCAGGCCCGGCGGGTGTTCGAGCGCTCGCTGATCGCCGACCTCGGCAACACCGAGCAGGCCACCAGCGTGGGCTTCAACCTGCGCGCCATCAAGACCGCCGCATCGGCCATTCGCGAGCGGTTGTCGCAGGAGCACTGGAACGTGATCGTGCGCGCCGAGGCCGAATTCATGCAGCGTTGCGCCGAAGCCTCGGCTGACGGCGATTACTCCTCGGTCGAGGCCTTGAGCCTGCTGGAAGCCGCCAGCGGCCGTATGGCAGCCATGACCGGCGCACAGACCGACCGCATGACGCGCGACGACGGCTGGCGGCTGCTGAGCATAGGCCGCCACATGGAGCGCCTGGGCTTCCTCGCCGCGGCGCTGGCGCGCGGACTCGAGAGCGGATCGGTGCGCGACGCGGGGGGCTTTGAAGCCATGATCGCGCTGTTCGACAGCACCATCACCTTCCACGCCCAATACCAGCAAAGCCGCGACATGGCGGCCTTGCTGGACCTGCTGGTACTCGACCGCGACAACCCGCGCTCGCTGGGCTGGGTGGCTCAGACCCTGCAGGGGCGCATGACCAAGCTGGCGACCCATGTGCCCGGTGCCTTGAGCAATCTCGCGCAGCGCGTGCCCGACCCCGGCGCCTGGGATCTGGCGCAGATGTGCGAAGCCGATCCGAATGGCCGTCACAGCCGGCTGATCGCGCTGCTGCAGCAATGCACCACGGCCGCCTACGACCTGTCCGACGACATCGGTGCGCTGTACTTCACCCATTCGTTCGAGCCCGAGCAAAGCGTGGGGGCCTGATGAAGCTGCGCGTGATCCACGAAACCCGCTACGACTACGCGCCCGCGGTGGAAACAGCGCAGCATGTCGCACACCTCAAGCCGCGCAGCAGCGCCGCGCAACGGCTGCTCAGCCACACGCTGACCGTGAGCCCGAAGCCGGCGCAGCAAAGCGAGGCGCAGGACGTGTTCGGCAACACGCGCTGCTTCTTCTCGCTGCAGACCGCGCATGACGAACTCCGCGTGGTCGCCGACAGCGTGGTGGCCACCGCAGCAATGCCACTGCCGTCCTGCGATCTGAGCTGGGAGCAGGTGCGCGAGCATTTGCGCTACCGCGCCGGCAGCGCCTACGACCCGGCGGCCGAGTTCAGCTTCGCCTCGCCCTATGCGCCCCGTCACGACGACTTCGCCGCCTATGCCAGGCCCTGCTTCGGCCCCGGTGCGCCCTTGCTGCTGGCAGCACGCGAGCTGATGGAGCGCATCCATCGCGAATTCAGCTACGAATCTCAAAGCACCGAGGTCCACACGCCGGCGCTGCAGGCGCTGGCGCAGCGCAAGGGCGTGTGCCAGGACTTTGCCCACATCATGGTGGCCTGCTTTCGTTCCATCGGACTGCCGGCGCGCTACGTCAGCGGCTACCTGCTGACCCAGGCCCCGCCTGGCCAGCCGCGGCTGGTGGGCAGCGATGCCTCGCACGCCTGGGTGGCTGTCTATGCCCCGGGCGCGGATGGCACGGGCCACTGGTTCGAGTTCGATCCCACCAACAACCGCACGCCAGGCGAGGACTACGTCACGCTGGCCATGGGCCGCGACTATTCCGACGTCGCTCCACTGCGCGGCGTGATCCATGGCGGCGCGCAGCATACACTGCATGTCGGCGTGACGGTGGAACCCGTCAGCGAAGACCTGAAAGACAGCCCCAAGGAGCCAAACCCATGAACGTTTACGACAAACTCAAAGCATTCAACATCAGCCTGCCCCCGGTCGCGGTTCCGGCGGCCGCCTACGTGCCCTTCGTGCAAACCGGCAAGCTGGTGTTCACCAGCGGCCACATCGCCAAAAAGGACGGCCAGGTCTGGGTCGGCCAGTTCGGCAAGAACATGAGCACCGAGGAAGGCAAGGCCGCCGCGCGCGCCGTGGCCATCGACCTGCTGGGCACCCTGCATGCAGCCATCGGCGACCTCAACAAGGTCAGGCGCATCGTCAAGCTGATGTCGCTGGTCAACTCGACCGGCGACTTCACCGAGCAGCACCTCGTGACCAACGGCGCCAGCGAGCTGATGGGCCAGGTGTTTGGCGACAAAGGCGCGCATGCGCGCAGCGCGTTCGGCGTCGCACAAATCCCCATGGGAGCCTGCGTCGAAATCGAGATGATCGTCGAGGTGGAATGAGCGGCGGCGCCGCGGCCACGAATCACCGGGCGGCTGCCGCATCCTTGCCCGCCGGGGCCTTGCCGTCGGCGCGCCCTTCGAGGTAGGAGAGAAGCGCGGCCACATCCTCGCTGCCCAGATCGAGGTTGGGCATGCGAACCCTGTTGTATTTCTTGAACAGACTGGTGGCGATCGGGTCGCCTTCGGCCAGCATCTTCTCGGGTTCGGTCAGGTAGCGCTCCAGCCAGACGCGCTCACGCCGCTTCGTCACGCCCAGCAGGTCCGGCCCGATCCGGTCGCCGTCGCCCACGGTGTGGCAGGCCGCGCAGCGACTCTGGAACAGGAACTGGCCCTTGTCGATCGCCAGCGGTCGTGCCTCGGCATAGCCCTGATCCACCTTCGCGTCGCGCCAGCCAAGGAAGTTGCCGATGCTGGTGGCGAGGAACTGCGGATTGTCGATCGCCGAATGGCGCATCCACTGGCCGGCGGGCACATTACCCACCATCAGGCTCGCGCTGTGGCCATCCTTGTTGTCGGCATCGCTGGCGCGCGACAGGCCCAGCTTGCGCGTGACGAGCTTGATGTCCTCGGGCTTGCCCGTGAGAAACAGCCAGCCGGGCCCGACGCCGAACTTCTGCGCATAGGCCTTGACCTCCTTGGTTGTGTCCCAGGGGTCGATCGCAATCGAGTAGAAGAAGATGTCGCGTCCCATGCGTTCGCCGAACAGCCGCTGCAGCTGCGCCAATTTCGCGGTCTCCAGCGGACAGACGTCCTGGCAGCTCGTGTAAAACAGGTTGATCGCGACCGACTTGCCCTTGAGCAGGTCGTCGTAGAAGCGCAGCTTGACGCCGTCCTGCGTCGTCAGCTCGACGTTGGGGAAGTAGTTCGCGCCCCAAGGGCTTGCAGCTCCCGCAGGGCCGCAAGGCAGCAGGGCCGCCGCGCCGGCGAGCACGATGGCCGCCACAACCCTGGACCACCCGGCCTTCGCTTCCATCGCCTGTCCCGCCTCTCAGCTGGGGCGCTTGCCTGTGACGGTCACCGGGGTGGCCGCCATGCCCCTTGCGGCATTGAAGTGAATGCCGAACGATGCCAGCGCCCAGCGGGCCGGCGAATTGTCGCCCTCAAGGTAAAACGGAAAACTGAGCTCAAACGGATCGAAGGCCAGCAAAGGCCGGTGCAGCACCGCCTGGGTGGCGATCACATAGGTCTTGCGGCTTTGCACGCCTGTGCCCGTGACATTGCTGAGGTCGATCACGACCTCCAGAATAGGCGGATTTCCGAAATCAGGGTCATGGATCACCTTGCCGCTGATCGACGCCTGGCCCGAGAACACGACGGTCTCAATGGGTCCGCGCCCGCCACCGACCGCGCCAGTTACCGCCGACACGACCGTGCTTTGGTGACCGACGACGCCCACCGGCTGGGCGAGCGCGCTCGCGCCGCCCCATGCCAGCAGCGCCGTCGCCAAGGCAATGCCTGATGACCGCAAGGCAGGCGTCCAGCGACTGTGCATGCTTTTCATGATTCGCTCCATTTCAGAAAGCGGTGCGCAGAATTTCCGTCGGCGCCAGGAAGGTCACGCCCTGCGGCGTCGGGATCGGGGTGGGCAGCGGCCTGAGGAACGGCGACCCCTTATCGTCGATCTCCCAGCGCAGCAGCATGGCGTTGTCCTCGTGCGTGGTGTTGTGGCAATGCTCCATGAACATGCCGCCCCAGTCGCGGAACTGCATCGTGATCTTGACGCTGCCGCCCGGGCGCAGCCTATAGACATCCTTGCGCCCCCTCTCCCAAGGCGGCACCTTGGCCGCACTGCCGTCGCGCGCCAGCACCTGGCCTTCCTCGAAGTGGATGTGGATCGGATGGTCCCAGCCACCGCCACCATTGACCAGGGTCCAGATTTCCCGCGTGCCGAAGCGCGGCGCCGCCGAAACCCGGCCGAAGTCTGCCGCGAGCTTGTCACCATCGTCTGTCCCTATGCCCCAGGGGCCGAAGAACGACGAGACCGGATTGTTCGTGGTCTTCTTGGCGCCGCGCCCGAACTCGAACACCCGCTCCCTTGCCACGGGAATCTTGGACAGATCGGGGTTGGGGATCAGGGTGAGAGGCACCTGGCTCACATCGGTCTGCGGCGGGTCGCGCACGACCCTGAACTCGAGGAATCTGCCGACACAGGGATCCCCGGACTCGCCCGACAGCGCCTCGGCCAGCGTCAGGTCCTTGGCGACCCGCCGGCCGTTGTCATGCTCGGCCAGGTTGACCAGATGGACCTTGGTGCCATTGCGGTAGCGCGAGAAGTCGATCACGATGTCGTAGCGCTCGGCGATGCCCAGCTCGTCGAGCTCGCTCAACACCACGGGACGAGGCAGCAGGTTGCCGTCGTTGGCGATCTGGATCATCGGCGAGCCGTCGCTGAGCGCGAGCTTGAAGAAGCGCGCGACCGAGCCGTTGAGAATGCGGAAGCGGTACTTGCGCCGCTCCACGTCGAAGAACGGCTTCCAGACCAGGTTCACCGTCATCTGGTCGCCGAGGAAGCCGTCGAAATTGAAGATGTCGAACAACAGCTGGCCATCCTGGTCCCAGGCCTTGTCGGCCAGCATCAGGTTGACGTCGTAGTCGAGGTTGCCCCAGCTCTTCGCGGTGCCGCTGGGCAGTCGCAGGTTCACGCCGTCGTTGATCGCCTCGTTGCCACGATCGAGCGCGCTGTAGATGTTGAACATCGCCGCAATGCCCTTGTAGACGTTGTGCGAGGTGAAGCTGAACATGTGGTCGTGGAACCAGTGCGTGCTCATGGTCTCGCGCCAGTCGCCGGGAATCTTGGTGATGCCGCCGCTGTCGTTGGGGCTGCCGGCCTTCGGATCCGTGGCACCCGTGTTGATGGTCTTGAAGCCGGCGAGCACGATGGGCCAGTGGTAGTCGTAGAACTGGCCGGGGAAGAAGAAGGCGCCGGTGAAGCCGTCGTTCTCGGCCCCGTGATGCCCGTTGTGCTCGTGGGTCGTGATCGTATGGATGCCGAAGCCGCCGTTTTGCGTCTGGTCGAACGGCAACCGGTTATGGTGGCGAAACAGGATGGGCTCGCCGTAGCGGCCCAGCACCAGCTTGGGCGGGAAGGTGCCGTTGAAGGTCCAGAACTTGTCCGGACTCTGGATCGGCATGCGGGGACAGAAATAGGGCTCAACCGGCGTCCTGGGGTCGATGCCGCAGTTGAGCCTCGGCGGGACCTCAGGCCTGTAGGAATTGCTCTCCTTGCCTCCCTCCTGCGTGACCTCGTAGGCCACTTGGGGCTTGAACTGGGGCAGATCAAAGCCCTGATGGGCCCAGATTTCACCCGGGGGCCGCCCTTCGATCGGGCCGTAGCCGCCGCCCAAGGCGGCAGGCACCGGCTGCAGTGTCGTGTTGGCCAGCCGGGTCGGCAAGGGGTTCAGGGCCGAGACCGGCAGCCGCGGCAGCACATCAAAGCGCTCCATGGGCTGCTCAAACGGCTTCGCACTGAACAGAGGACTGGGCGGCAGGCCGACGGGGTCGCTCGCCCAGGCGCTGCCCACGAACGGACTCAGGCCATGCTTGCAGGCCAGCAGTCCACCCGAGGTGAACAGCCCCCACTTGATCAGTTCGCGCCGACTGACCTGGCCGTGTGACAGCGCCTGGATGATTTCGAGGCGGTTCCTGCGGGCTTTTTCAGCCTGCCTCAACAAGGCAGGCGGTACATGCGTGGATAAATACATGGTGGCGGATTCCTTTCTTATGTGCTGAGGAACCGGACCCCACCCGCCCTTGAATCGGCTGTTATGCAGCTTCAAGTCTAGTAAGTGAATGTAGTGTTGCAAGCCGATTTTCCGATCCGTGTGAGCGCCTGGCAGCGTGGCCGCGCCCGACTACAGATGCACCAAATTCAGGTGCGGAGGCCGGGTTTGCGCAGGAGAAGGCTCTTTACCGACGTTTCAGCATAGGCCCGGGTCGCAAACCGGCGAGCGAGCGACCGCGAAGGATGTAACCAAAGTTACAAAATTTAAGGGTTTGACTGGCGCTTTGCCCCAGCCGCAGACGTTTTAGCGCCGTACCGTCACTCGACCCGCAGGATCGATACCGGCTTGAAACCCAGATCAGCCGCCTTGCCCTTGCGTCCGCGCGCTGCGCGCGCATTGTTCAACGAGCGGATCTCCAGCGTTTCCTCGCGTTCCTTGCCGCCGCGGCCGATCCCTTCGATCCTCACGCTGCGGGTGTAGGCTGCGGCGCCGGCGAGCGTGTCTCTCGCGTCCAGATCGATCAGCATCAGGCCGCGGCCACCGTTGGCCTGCGCCTTGAGCTCGGCGATCTCGAACGTCAGGATGCGCCCGCCGGTGGAGGCGCAGGCCACATGGGTCGCCGGCGGCGCAGGGGCCACGTTGGCCGGCGAGGGGCGGCAGATGGTTTCGCCCTCGTTGCAGCTGATGAAGGCCTTGCCGGCCCTCTGGCGCGAGCTCATGTTCTCCACGGTCGCGAGAAAACCGTAGCCGCCGCTGTTGCTCAGCAGCAGCCAGCCGTTGGCCGGGCCGGCAAAGTAATGCGCGAGCTGGGTGCCCGATTCGAGCTCGATCAGCGTCGTGACCGGCTGGCCATCGCCGCGCGCGCCTGGTAGCGCCGACACCGCCACCGAGTACACGCGCCCGTTGCTGCCGAACACCAGCAGCGTGTCCACCGTGCGGCATTCAAACGTGCCATAGAGGCCGTCGCCGGCCTTGAAGGCAAAGCTCGCCGCCTCGTGGCCATGGCCGGTGCGGGCGCGCACCCAGCCCTTTTGCGAGACCACGACCGTGACCGGCTCATCCAGCACGGCCACGGTGGCCACGGCCTTCTTCTCGGCCTGGATCAAGGTGCGGCGCGCATCGGCAAACTGCCTGGCGTCGGCCTCGATTTCCTTGACCATCAGGCGGCGCAGCGCCGCCGGGCTGCCGAGGATTTCCTCGAGCTTGCCCTGCTCTTCGCGCAGTTCCTTGAGCTCCTGCTCGATCTTGATGGCTTCGAGCCTTGCGAGTTGGCGCAAGCGGATTTCGAGGATGTCCTCGGCCTGGCGCTCGCTGAGATTGAAGCGCGCGATCAGCGCCGTCTTGGGTTCGTCCGACTGGCGGATGATCGCAATCACCTCGTCGATGTTGAGCAGCACCAGCTGCCGGCCTTCGAGGATGTGGATGCGGTCCAGCACCTTGTCGAGCCTGTGCTGCGAGCGGCGCTGCACCGTGGTCTGGCGGAACTCGATCCACTCCAGCAGCATCTGCCGCAGCGATTTCTGCACCGGCTTACCATCGAGCCCCACCATCGTGAGGTTGATCGGCGACGAGGTTTCGAGCGAGGTATGGGCCAAGAGCGTGGTGATCAGCTCCTGCTGCTCGATGCGGCTGGTCTTGGGCTCGAACACCAGGCGCACGGCCGCGTCCTTGCTCGATTCGTCGCGAACGACATCGAGCACGGCCAGCACGCTGGCCTTGAGCTGGGTCTGCTCCTGGGACAGCGCCTTCTTGCCGGTCTTGACCTTGGGGTTGGTCAGCTCCTCGATTTCTTCGAGCACCTTTTGCGTGCTGATGCCGGGCGGCAGCTCATTGACGACCAGCTGCCACTGGCCGCGCGCCAGCTCCTCGATCTTCCAGCGCGCGCGCACCTTCAACGAGCCGCGGCCGCCGCGGTAGGCCTCGGCAATGTCGGTGGCAGCGCTGATGATCTGGCCGCCGCCGGGGTAGTCGGGGCCGGGCACCAGCGCGAACAGCTCTTCGTCGGTGAACTTGGGGCTCTTGATCAGGGCCACGCAGGCATCGGCAATTTCACGCAGGTTGTGGCTAGGGATCTCGGTCGCCAACCCCACGGCAATGCCGCTGGCCCCATTGAGCAGGGTGAACGGCAGGCGCGCCGGCAGCTGGCGGGGCTCCTGGGTCGAGCCGTCGTAGTTGGGCACGAAGTCGACCGTGCCCTCGTCGATCTCGCCGAGCAGCAGGCCGGTGATCTTGGCCAGCCGCGCCTCGGTGTAGCGCATCGCGGCCGCGCCGTCGCCGTCGCGGCTGCCGAAGTTGCCCTGGCCGTCGATCAGCGGGTAGCGCTGCGAAAAATCCTGCGCCATGCGCACCAGCGCGTCGTAGGCCGCCTGGTCGCCATGCGGGTGAAAGCGGCCCAGCACATCGCCGACCACACGCGCGCTCTTGACCGGCTTGGCGCCGCTGGCACCGGAAAAGCCCAGGCCCATGCGCTCCATCGAGTACAGGATGCGCCGCTGCACCGGCTTCTGGCCGTCGCAGACATCGGGCAGGGCGCGGCCCTTGACCACGCTCAATGCGTATTCGAGGTAGGCCCGTTGGGCGTAGCTGGCGAGGTTGAGTGAATCGTCGGATTCGTCTTGGGAAAGGTCCAGGGTCGGTTGGTCGTTCATCGAAAACCCGTCGGGTTCAAACTTGAAGGCAGTTGAGTCAATTGAAGTCAGGCGGTGCGGAGACGGCACCGAGCAGCGGCATCATGTTGCCGCGGCCCACCGCGCCGCCAGGCGCGGTTTGTGCGTTCCCGCCGCCAGGCGCGGTTTGTGCGTTCCCGCCGCCAGGCGCGGTCGCGGCATTGACGTTGCCGGGCAGCTCCATGCGCACGCGCTGTGGCGTCCGGCGGGCGGCAAAGCTGGCCGGCGGCTTAAGCAAGGTGTAGATCTGCATCACGGTCTTCACATAGTTCTGCGTCTCTCTGTAGTTGGGCACCTTGTTGCCCGCGCGCCGCACGGCCCCCTCGCCCGCGTTGTAGGCCGCCAGCGCCAGCTCCAGCTCCCCGGGAAACAGCTTGATCAGATCGCTCAGGTAGCGGCTGCCGGTGCGGACATTGATTCGCGGATCGGTCAGCTTTTTCTCCACCGGCACCTTGCTGTCGCCGGACACGCCGTAGCGCTGCGCGGTCGCGGGCAGGAGCTGCATCAGGCCTATGGCACCCTTGGGCGAGATGGCCCTGGCGTCAAAGCCCGATTCGGTGGCAACCAGCGCCTGCAGCAGTTCGTAATCGATGCCGTGGGTGTCCGATGCTTCGCGCAGCATATGCCTGACGGCCTTGTAGCCGGTCGAAATCTCGAAAAACGCGATGAGCCTGGGCGGCGCGGTCGGCTCGGCCCCGGCATGCGGCGTGACGGCCGGCCCCCTCAAGGCTTCGCTTGAATCGAAGTTCTCGCCGCCCCGGAAAAACAGCTCGTAGCGCTCGTCGAGCCGCTCGGTGGCAAAGTGGGCAACACCCCTGTCGTCGACATAGCCCCAGACCTCGGCGAGCGCCCACTGCTGCGAAATCCATAGCAGCACAAGCCCGAGCAACGTTGGCTTGAGCCATGAAAACCGCAAAAATGCCGGCAGGCGGAGGGCGTCGGGGTTCATCAGATATCGATCTCGACCGCGTCGCCGTGCAGCTCCATCAGTTCACGGCGGGCCGCGGCTTCGCCCTTGCCCATGAGTTTGGTGATCAGGCCTTCGGTTTGCATAAAGTCCAGACTGCCGAGTCGCACCGGCAGCAGCCGGCGGGTATCGGGGTTCAGCGTGGTCTCCCACAGCTGCTCGGCACTCATTTCGCCCAGACCCTTGAAGCGGCTGATGGTCCAGGCGCCTTCGCGCACGCCTTCCTTGCGCAGCTTGTCCAGTATGGCCGTCAGTTCGCCTTCGTCAAGCGCGTAGACCTTGGACGCCGGCTTCTTGCCACGCGCCGGCGCATCGACGCGAAACAGCGGCGGCCGCGCCACATAGACATGGCCGGCTTCGATCAGCTTGGGGAAATGGCGGAAGAACAGGGTCAACAGCAGCACCTGGATATGCGAGCCGTCCACATCGGCGTCGCTCAGGATGCAGACCTTGCCGTAGCGCAGGCCGGACAGATCGGGACTGTCGTTCGGGCCATGCGGATCGACACCGAGGGCCACCGCGATGTCGTGGATTTCGGTGTTGGCAAAGAGGCGGTCGCGCTCGACCTCCCAGGTGTTGAGCACCTTGCCGCGCAACGGCAAAATGGCCTGGCACTCCTTGTCACGCCCCATCTTGGCGGAACCACCGGCCGAGTCGCCCTCGACCAGGAACACCTCGTTGTGCGCGATGTCGCGGCTCTCGCAGTCGGTCAGCTTGCCCGGCAGCACGGCCACGCCCGAGCCCTTGCGCTTCTCGACCTTCTGGCCCGCTTTTTGCCGCGTCTGCGCGGCCTTGATCGCGAGCTCGGCCAGCTTCTTGCCGTAGTCCACATGCTGGTTGAGCCAGAGCTCCAGCGCCGGGCGCACAAAGCTGGAGACCAGGCGCACCGCGTCGCGCGAGTTCAGCCGCTCCTTGATCTGGCCCTGGAACTGCGGATCGAGCACTTTGGCCGAGAGGACATAGCTGGCGCGCGCAAACACATCCTCGGGCAGCAGCTTGACCCCTTTGGGCAGCAGCGAGTGCAGTTCGATGAAGCTTTTGACGGCATTGAACAGGCCGTCACGCAGGCCGCTTTCATGGGTGCCGCCGGCGCTGGTCGGGATCAGGTTGACATAGCTCTCGCGCATGGGCTGGCCGTCTTCGGTGAAGGCCACGCACCAGGAAGCGCCCTCGCCTTCGGCGAAATTGTCGTTGCTGTCGGCAAAGCCTTCGCCCTCGAACAGCGGGATCACCGGGTCGGCGGCGAGCGTCTGCATCAGATAGTCGCGCAGGCCGCCCTTGTAAAGCCAGGTCTGGGTGTCGCGGGTCTTCTCGACGTTCAGCGAGACCGTGACGCCGGGCATCAGCACCGCCTTGCTGCGCAGCAGGTGGGTCAGCTCGGACATCGGCAGGGCGGCCGACTCGAAATATTTGGCATCGGGCCAGACGCGGACCGTCGTGCCCTGCTTGCGGTCGCCGTCGCCATTGGCGCGTGTGACCAGCGGCTCGGTCACGTCGCCGCCCTCGAACACCAGCCGCGCGACCTTGCCCTCGCGGTGGGACGTGGCCTCCAGCCGCTTGGCCAGCGCATTGGTCACGCTGACCCCCACGCCGTGCAGGCCGCCGGAGAAGCTGTAGGCGCCGCCCTTGCCCTTGTCGAACTTGCCGCCGGCGTGCAGGCGCGTGAACACCAGTTCGATCACCGGCGCCTTTTCCTCCGGGTGCAGGCCGAACGGGATGCCGCGGCCGTCGTCCTGGACGCTGACCGAGCCGTCGCCGTGCAGCGTGACCAGGATCTTCTTGCCGTAGCCGGCCAGCGCCTCGTCGGCCGCATTGTCCAGCACCTCCTGGATGATGTGCAGCGGGTTGTCGGTGCGGGTGTACATGCCCGGTCGCTGCTTGACGGGCTCCAGCCCCTTGAGCACGCGGATCGAGCCTTCGGAATAGTCGGTGGGCAGCTTGCCTGCCAGAGTCGTAGCCATCGGCGGATTGTAGACCGTCCAGGCTCTAACCACTGGATACAAATACAGTCAGCCGCCCTGGCGGTTCCGGGGCGACTGCAGCCCAAGGCTGAAATCGCTAAAGTCGCCGCATGACCTTGCATCACAAGACGCTTCCCATCGCCCAGCTGCTGGCCTGCGGCGCCGCCATCGTCACCCTGTCCATGGGCATACGCCACGGCTTTGGGCTGTGGCTGCAGCCGATCACCCAGGCCCAGGACTGGAGCCGCGAGACATTCGCCTTCGCGATGGCGATCCAGAACCTGGTGTGGGGCGCCTCGGGCATCTTCGCCGGCATGCTGGCCGACCGCTTCGGCGCCTTCAAGGTCATCGTCGCGGGCGCCGTGCTGTATGCCCTGGGTCTGCTGGGCATGGCCCACGCCCCCACGCCGCTGCTGTTCGCGGCCAGCGCCGGCGTGCTGATCGGCATGGCCCAGGCCGGCACGACCTATGCCGTGATCTACGGCGTGATCGGGCGCAATGTGTCGCCCCACCAGCGCTCCCGCGCCATGGGCATTGCGGCGGCGGCCGGCTCGTTCGGCCAGTTCCTGATGGTGCCGACCGAGGGTTTTCTGATCAGCGGCTTCGGCTGGCAGGAGGCGCTGGTGATCCTGGGCCTGGCGTCGCTTTTGATCGTGCCGCTGGCCTGGGGCCTGCGCGAGCCCGGTTTTGCGGCCGGCGCGGCGCCCCGGCGCGAGCAGACCATAGGCCAGGCCCTGGCCGAGGCCTTTCGCTACCCGAGCTTCCAGCTGCTGATGGCCGGCTACTTCGTCTGCGGCTTCCAGGTCGTGTTCATCGGCGTTCACATGCCGAGCTACCTCAAGGACAAGGGCCTGTCCCCCCAGGTCGCCAGCTACGCGCTGGCGCTGATCGGCCTGTTCAATGTGTTCGGAACCTACCTCGCCGGCATGCTGGGCGAAAAACTCGCGAAGAAGAACATCCTGGCCTTCATCTACCTCGCGCGGGCGCTGGCGATCAGCCTGTTCCTGCTGGCGCCGCTGTCGCCTATGAGCGTCTATATCTTTTCCAGCGTCATGGGCCTGCTGTGGCTGTCCACCGTGCCGCCGACCAATGCCGTCGTGGCGCAGATTTTCGGCATCCAGCATCTGTCCATGCTGGGCGGCTTCGTGTTCTTCAGCCACCAGATCGGCAGCTTCATGGGCGTCTGGCTCGGCGGCTATTTGTACGACCGCACCGGCAGCTACGACCTGGTCTGGTACATCGCGATCGCCCTGGGCATTTTTGCCGCGCTGGTCAACCTGCCGGTCAAGGAAAGCGCGATCCAGAGGGCGGCGCCGCAAGGGGCATGACGTGAGATCCAGCACCCGCCAACTGCTCACCTATGTCACAGCGCTGGCCCTGCTGCTGGCCGTGTTCGCTCTCTACACCGGGCCCGATTTTCTGGTCACGCTGGCCAACCAGGTCTGGATCTGTTTCTAGCGGCAAGCTGTCGCGTCGCAGCCGCCCTGGCGATGCCCCACTCAACGACGATGAAAAAACCTGCTGAACATGCACGACACTGAAACCCGATGCGCCGGCCGGCACGGCACGGAGGCCCCTTCGGACTGGATCCGGCGCTGGTCGCACCTGGTGCCCGCCGGCGGCACGGTGCTTGACGTGGCCTGCGGCCAAGGGCGCCACATGCGCTGGTTTTCAGGCCGAAACCACCCGGTTGTCGGCGTGGACCGGTCGCAGGACGCTATTGATTCCGTAGCAAGCCTGGTGGCCTCGGGCCGTGCCGAGGCGGTGCAGGCCGACATCGAGAACGGGGCCTGGCCCTTCCCCGGTCGACGCTTCGATGCCGTGGTCGTGACCCATTACCTCTGGCGTCCGCTGCTGCCAACCCTGCTGCAAAGCCTGGCCCCGGGCGGCGTGCTGCTCTACGAAACCTTTGCCGCCGGCAACGAAACCGTCGGCAAGCCCTCGCGACCCGACTTCCTGCTGCGCCCCGGTGAGCTGCTCAGCGTCTGCGCCGGCCTGCGCATCGTGGCCTTCGAGGACGGCTATCTGGACGACCCGGCGCGTTTCGTGCAGCGGATCGTGGCGGTGCGGCCGGTCGCAAGCGCGGCACCCTCGCAGCCGCTGCCACGCTACCCGCTTTGAGGCGGCGCCAGAGCGCCTTCCCGCCCCCCGAGTGCCCTTGGGCGGCCGTTGGGCGGCATCAGGGGGTGGGCGATTAGAATCGCTGTTTCACCGTTACAAATCACGGACATGACACCCATTACTGGCAGCATCGTGGCGCTCGTCACCCCGATGCACGAAGACGGCAGCGTGGACTACCCCACGCTGCGCAAGCTGATCGACTGGCATATTGCCGAAGGCACGGACTGCATCGGCGTGGTCGGCACCACGGGCGAATCGCCCACGGTCAATGTCGAAGAGCATTGCGAGATCATCCGGGTCTCGGTCGAGCAGGCGAAAAAGCGCGTGCCCATCATGGCCGGCTGCGGGGCCAACTCCACGGCCGAAGCGATCGAACTGGCGAAATTCGCCAAGAAGGTCGGCGCCGATTGCCAGCTGCAGGTCGTGCCCTATTACAACAAGCCGACGCAGGAAGGCCAGTACCAGCATTTCAGGTCAATAGCCGAAGCCGTGGGCGACCTGCCCACCGTGCTGTACAACGTGCCCGGCCGCACCGTGGCCGACATGGCGCACGACACCGTGCTGCGCCTGGCCCAGGTGCCGGGCATCGTCGGCATCAAGGAAGCCACCGGCAACATCGAGCGCGCCCAGTGGCTGATCCGCGAGGTGCCCAAGGGCTTTGCGGTCTACTCGGGTGACGACCCCACGGCCGTCGCCCTCATGCTCTGCGGCGGCCAGGGCAATGTCAGCGTCACGGCCAACATCGCGCCCCGGCTTATGCATGAGCTGTGCGTGGCCGCCATCGCGGGCGATGCCAGGCGCGCCATGGAAATCCAGTTCAAGCTGATGCCGGTGCACAAGCAGCTGTTCGTGGAGGCCAATCCCATCCCGGTCAAGTGGGCCATGGCCCGCATGGGCCTGTGCGGCACGACCATGCGCCTGCCGATGACGCCGTTGGCCCCAGCCAACGAAGCCGTGGTGGAAGCCGCCTTGCGCGCCAGCGAACTGATCTGACGGCACTGACCATTGAGAGGGATTCACGTGAAGCATTTAGCAAGACTGGGGCTGCTGGGCCTGTCGCTGGCATTGGCTGCCTGCTCGTCGCTCGATAGCGACAAGATCGACTACAAGAGCGCCGGCAAGGCCCCCTCCCTCGAAGTGCCGCCAGACCTGAGCCAGCTCTCGCGCGACAACCGCTACGCGATCCCCGGCGGCGCCGTGACCGCCACGGGCTACCAGGTCGGCCAGGCCAGCAACGCAGCGGCCGCAGCCTCCACCATGGCGGCCAGCTCGCTTGGCGACGTCCGCATCGAGCGTGCCGGCACCCAGCGCTGGCTGGTGGTCAACCGCCCGGCCGACCAGTTGTGGGGGCCGGTGCGCGACTTCTGGCAGGAAAACGGCTTTCTGCTCAGCCTCGACCAAGCCAACCTCGGCATCATGGAAACCGACTGGGCTGAAAACCGCGCCAAGCTGCCGCAGGATTTCATTCGCAGCACGATTGGCAAGGTGTTCGACTCGCTTTACTCCACCGGCGAGCGCGACAAGTTCCGCACCCGGCTGGAGCGCAACGCCGCTGGCGGCACCGAGATCTATGTGAGCCACCGCGGCATGATCGAGGTCTACAGCAGCAGCAACAACCAGAAAGACCAGACCATCTGGCAGCCGCGCCCCGCCGACCCCGAACTCGAGGCCGAGTTCCTGCGCCGCCTGATGGTCAAGCTCGGGGTTCCGCAGGAGCAATCCAAGGCCCTGGTCGCAGCTGGCGCGGTCAAGGCCACCTCACGCGTGGCCACGGTGGACAACATACCGGTCGTGCAGGTCGACGAGGGCTTCGATCGCGCCTGGCGCCGTGTGGGCCTGGCGCTGGACCGCACCGGTTTCACCGTCGAAGACCGCGACCGCGGCCAGGGCACCTACTTCGTGCGCTATGTGGAGCCGAATCCGAACAAGAAGGATCCTGGCATCTTCGGCAAGCTGTTCGGCAGCTCCCCCGTGGCGCCACCGCTGAAATTCCGCATTGCCGTGCGCAGCCAGGGTGAGTCGACCACGGTGTCCGTGCTCAATGCCAATGGCTCGCCCGAAACCTCGGCCAATGCGCAGCGCATCGTTCAGCTGATTGCCGACGACCTCAAGTAGGCCCGCCCGCGATGCCCCGGTTTGAGCGACCGGGCTGCGGCGTGGGCGACATTGGCGCCGCCCACGCGGTGGCCGGCAGCCCATGGCTGAACGCTTGAAGGCGCAAACAAAAAAGCCACCCGCAGGTGGCTCTTTCGGCAGTCGCTGAAGAAATTACTTCTTGGGAGCAGCTTCGGCGGCCTTCTTGGCAGCTTCGGCAGCAGCAGCAGCGGCATCCTTGGCAGCATCAGCGGCCGGCGCAGCGGCTGCAGGAGCAGCAGCCGGAGCAGCTTCAGCGGGAGCAGGAGCGGGCGCGGGTGCCGGAGCAGCGGCGGGCGCGGGAGCGGGAGCAGGTGCCGGCTCTTCTTTTTTGCCACAGGCAGCCAGGGCAGCGGCTGCAATCAGGGTTGCCAGTACGAGCGATTTCTTCATTTCAGATTTCCTTTTATGGGAAGAGAACAATTTCCGGAAATTGTCAGGACAACACCATGTTGCCGTTGACCGGACAAAAGGACTCGAGCTCTTTTGACCAGCTTTCCATTATAGGCCCCAAGTTCTTCAATTCTGGCTAACCCTAGGACCCCGGGATGGTGAGAACGAACCGTGTCGCGTTCGCCCTACAGACCCAGGGTCGTTGCCGGGAAGGCATGGGTGCTTTTCCCGAGCCACTCGTTCAGGGCCTCCCTCAGCAACACCCGGCGCTCCGGCTCGCTGCCCGACACGCCCGCGAAATGCTCCAGATCGAGCCGGCGCATCGCCCAGGCGGGGCTCCAGATCGCGCTGGGCAGATCCAGGGGGTCGGCCGAGGAACAGCCCCAGCACTCGATGATGTGCGCCCAGGTTCTGCGCCAGCTCACGAAGCGCGCATGCAGGCTCGTGAGCTCGTCATAGCGCCGGGCCAGCATGATGAAGCGGCGGCCCGTCTTCGACCAAGCCTGCAAGGACTCGGCCACCCCGCGCTCGCCCAGCGGCCAGTCCTCAAACGTGGCATCGCTGACGATGATTTCATGCCAGCCCTCATGGGCCGCACAGGCCAGTGCATCGCGCACCAGCTGCCGGAACTGCTCGCGCCCGGCAAACCGGCCCGAAGGCAGGCTGGGCACGGGCCCATCGCTTGATTCAACCGTTGTCATCAGCCACCCCGCTGCATTCATGCAACCATCCGGCTTCGCACCACGACAGCAACAGCGCGCGGGCATCGGCACTGGCGCGCGCCAGATCGCCGGCGTCGAGGCCGCGCCGGTCCGCCAGCCGGCGCATCAGGCGGGCATCGCGGCCCGAGGCGCGGTAGCTCTCGCCGTTGATGAAGATGTGGTGGGCATCATGCATCATCCGCGTCCGCCGGTCGAGCGTCAGGCGGCTGATCGTGCGCGGCGCCGTCGCGGCGTCAAACCAGACATGGGGCTTGGGCTCGGTCAGGTACTCGCCGAGCGCGCGCGGCAGGGCCAGCGGGTCTTTCAGCGCGGCCTGCAAGGCCTCGCGCGCAAACGCTTGCAGGGCCGCCGGTATGGCGCCCGGTGCATCCACGGCCGGCTGCCGGGGATCGCGGTAAAGCGCGACCCCGGCCACCTCGTCGGCATCCTCGGCCAGCCGCTGCAGCAGCTCGCGCGCCAGCTCACCGCGGCTGGGCGAGCGAAAGCCGATCGAGTAGGTCATGCACTCACCCAGGGCCACACCGTCATGGGCATAGCGCGGCGGCAGGTAGAGCATGTCGCCGGGATTGAGCACAAACTCCTGTTCGGGAACAAACTCGGCCAGCACCTTCAGCGGCACGTCGTCGCGCAGCGTCAGGTCCTTCTGGCGGCCGATCCTCCATCGGCGCTGGCCCTGGGCCTGCAGCAGGAACACGTCGTAGCTGTCGAAATGCGGGCCCACGCCGCCGCCGTCGCTGGCGTAGCTGATCATCAGGTCGTCAAGCCGGGCCTCGGGCACAAAACGAAATTGCTGCAGCAGCTCGTGCGCGCCCTCGTGGTGCAGATCGACGCCCTGGACCAGCAGCGTCCAGTCAGGCGCCTTCAGCGGCGGCAAGGCGCGGCGGGCGAACGGGCCGCGCCGGAACTGCCAGCCTTTGGCGCTGCGGCGGATCAGGCGCGACTCGACCTCGTCACGGCCGGCCAGATCGAACAGCTCACCGCGCTCCAGCAGGGCCTGAAAGCCGGGAATAGCCTGCCTGACCAGCAAGGGTTTTTCCTGCCAGTAGCGCGTCATGAATTGCTGCGGGCTCAGCGAACCGAGCAGCGGCAGGGCTTGGGTGACATCCATTGCGTTTATCGGTGTTTTTGTCGGGCCGGCGGATCAAACTGCGACAATTCTCCTATGGAAATCACCCAACAATGTGTGGTCGCGCTGACCTGGACGCTCAAGGACACGCTGGGCGAGGAACTCGATGTGCTCGACGAGCCGGTGGAGTTTCTGATCGGCGGCGACGATCTGCTGGCCAAAATCGAAGATGCGCTGCAAGGCCATGAAGCGGGCGACAGGCTGGACCTTCACCTGGAGCCCGAACAGGCATTTGGAGAGTACAACGACCAGCTGCTGTTTCTGGAGCCGCGCGCCCTGTTTCCCGCCGAACTGGAAGAAGGCATGACCTTTGATGGCAGCGCCCTTCCCGCCGGCAGCAGCCCCGACGCTCCCAAGGATGCGATCTACACCGTCACCGAGATCTACCCAGAGCATGTGGTGCTGGACGGCAACCACCCACTGGCCGGCATCGCTATCCGGCTGAGCCTGAAGGTCGAAGCCGTGCGCGAGGCGACCGAGGAGGAAATCGGCCGCGGCAGCTGCGGCACCGGCTTCTTCAAGGTGGAGACCCTGGCGTCAGGCAGGGACCAGCTGCACTGACGCACCAAGCGCTCCCGCCGGGCCGCGGCGAGCGACAGAAGCAAAACGGCCGCTCAGCGGTAGAGCTGGTCGTTTTCGATCCGCACACGGTCGCCGATGCGCACGTTCGGTGGTGCCGTGTAGTCGAAAGTCCGCACGATCCCGTTGTCCTGCTGCACGGTCACACGGTGGATCTCGGTCACCGTGGGCGGGGTCCTGCCCTTTTCGATGGCATTGCCCACCAGGGCACCCCCCACTGCACCGAGCACGGTGGCGACGTCGCGGCCCGTGCCCCTGCCCACCTGGTGCCCGACCACGCCACCCACGACGCCACCGACCACAGCCCCAGCGCCGATGCCGGTGCCTGCGATGCCGGTGCCGGGCTGCTGCTGGGTGCGGATCAGCTCCACATGGGTCACCCGCCCAAATTGCGCCGTGGCGGGCGTGCCTGCCGTGGGGTAGGTGGTGGTGGATGGATAGGTTGGCGCCGAGCCGGTGTAGCCGGCGCAGGCGGACAGGGCAGCCACGACGGCAGCGGCGGTCGTCGCCCTCAGAAAGCGGATGCTTCGCATTGAAATCTCCTTGTGTCACATCGACGGGCAGGCCAGACGGATGCTTGTGAACCCGTAGCACCTGACCAGTTAACGCGCCGCGCCCTGTCCCGGCAGACCGCAGCTTCCGCCAAACCCTGAACAGCGAAAGGAAATGGCTGGCTCAGGCCTTCCCGGTGGAGCCGTAGCCGCCCTCGCCGCGCGCGCTCGCAGCGGCAAATTCGGTCACCATCTGAAACTGGGCCTGCACCACGGGCACGACCACGAGTTGCGCGATGCGCTCCATCGGCTCGATGGCGAAAGCCACATCGCTGCGGTTCCAGGCGCTGACCATGAGCTGGCCCTGGTAATCGCTGTCGATCAGCCCCACGAGGTTGCCGAGCACGATGCCGTGCTTGTGGCCCAGCCCCGAACGCGGCAGGATCAGGGCGGCGTAGCCGGGATCCTCCAGATGGATCGCAATGCCGGTGGACACCAGCTTGCAGGCATTGGGCTCCAGGGTCAGAGGCTCATCCAGGCAGGCCCGAAGATCGAGCCCCGCGCTGCCGGGTGTCGCGTACCGGGGCAGTTGGTCCGCCATGCGCGGATCGATGATTTTGACGTCGATGATCATGGTTGTTGCATTGCAGCCCTTGTGCGGCGGGCGATATCTGCTATCAGTTGGCGGGCCAGCTGGAGCTTGGAGGCACGCGGCAGCTCGCGCGTGCCCCGCTCGTCGACCAGCAGCAGCGCATTGTCGTCCTGGCCGAACGTGGCCGGGCCGATGTTGCCCACCAGCAGCGGCACGCCCTTGCGCACCCGCTTCGCCTGGGCGTTGGCCAGCAAGTCCTCGCTCTCGGCGGCGAAACCGACGCAGAACAGATCCCCACTTTGGCCGCGCGGCGACCGGGCCACGGTGGCGAGGATGTCAGGGTTCTCGGTGAAGCCGAGCTGCGGCGTCTTGCCGGAGCCGTCCTTCTTGATCTTGTGCTCGGCCCGGGTCGCCGGGCGCCAGTCCGCCACGGCCGCGGTCGCCACAAAAACAGTAGCTGCCCGCGCGCTGTCCACCACGGCGTCCAGCATGTTTTGTGCAGACTTCACATCGATGCGCGTCACGCCGCGCGGCGTCGGCAGGCCCACCGGCCCGGCCACCAGCGTGACCTGGGCCCCGCCCTCACGCGCGGCGCGCGCAATCGCAAAGCCCATCTTGCCGGAAGACAGGTTCGTGATGCCGCGCACCGGGTCGATCGCCTCGTAGGTCGGACCGGCCGTCACCAGCACATGCTGGCCTGCCAGCAGCTTGGGCTGGAAGAAGGCAATGACGTCTTCGAGCAGCTCATCGGGCTCCAGCATGCGGCCGTCGCCGGTTTCGCCGCAGGCCTGGTCGCCGGTGCCGACGCCGAACACGGTCGCCCCATCGGCCTGCAGCTGCGCCAGGTTGCGCTGCGTCGCAGGATGAGCCCACATCTCGCGGTTCATCGCCGGGGCGAGCAACAGCGGCACCTTGTCGATGGGTCGCGCCAGGCACATCAGGCTCAGCAGCTCATCGGCCCGGCCGTGCAGCAGCTTGGCCATGAAGTCGGCGCTGCAAGGCGCGATCAGAATCGCGTCGGCCTCGCGACTCAGGTTGATGTGCGGCATGTTGTTGGGCTCGCGGCTGTCCCATTGCGAGCCATAGACCGGGCGATTGGAAAGCGCCTGCATGGTCACGGGAGTGATGAACTGCTCGGCAGCCTCGGTCATGACCACCTGCACCGTGGCGCCCTCCTTGATCAGCGAGCGGCACAGCTCGGCAGCCTTGTAACAGGCGATGCCGCCGCTCAGGCCCAGGACGATGTGTTTACCAGCCAGGTCATTCATGCGGGCAATGTAACAGACGCGACCGCCCCCCTATAATCTCGCTTTACCACCTCCCCGGGTTCAACGCCCGACCCTGACATGACCAAATTTGTCTTCGTCACCGGCGGTGTGGTGTCTTCCCTCGGCAAGGGAATCGCCTCAGCCTCCTTAGCTGCGATTTTGGAATCGCGGGGCCTCAAAGTCACTCTGATCAAGCTCGACCCCTACATCAACGTCGATCCGGGCACGATGTCGCCGTTCCAGCATGGCGAGGTGTTCGTCACCGACGATGGGGCCGAAACCGACCTCGACCTGGGCCACTACGAGCGCTTCATCACGACACGCATGGGCAAGGCCAACAACTTCACGACCGGCCGCATCTACCAGTCGGTGCTGGAGAAGGAGCGCCGCGGCGACTACCTCGGCAAGACGGTGCAGGTCATCCCGCACGTGACCAACGAGATCCAGGAATTCATCAAGCGCGGCGCGGCGAACGGCACGCCCGACGCGGTGGACGTGGCCATTGTGGAGATCGGCGGCACGGTCGGCGACATCGAATCGCTGCCGTTCCTGGAAGCCGCGCGCCAGATGAGCCTGCGCCTGGGGCCCAACAACGCCGCCTTCGTTCACCTGACCTATGTGCCGTGGATTGCTGCGGCCGGCGAGCTCAAGACCAAGCCGACCCAGCACACGGTGCAAAAGCTGCGCGAGATCGGGATCCAGGCCGATGCCCTGCTGTGCCGCGCCGACCGCCGCATTCCGGAAGACGAACGCGCCAAGATCTCGCTGTTCACCAACGTCGCCGAATGGGGCGTGATCTCGATGTGGGATGTGGACACCATCTACAAGGTGCCGCGCATGCTGCACGAGCAGGGCCTGGACGGCCTGATCTGCGACAAGCTGCGCCTGAACACGCCGCCGGCCAATCTGAAGCGCTGGGACGACCTGGTCTACGAGACCGAGCACCCGCAAAGCGAGGTCAACATCGCCATGGTCGGCAAGTATGTGGACCTGAGCGACAGCTACAAGTCGCTCAACGAAGCACTGCGCCATGCCGGCATGAAAAACCATGCACGCGTGAAGATCGACTATGTCGACTCCGAAACCCTTACGCCCGACAGCGTCAGCCAGCTCGCCAAGTACGACGCGGTGCTGGTGCCCGGCGGCTTCGGCAAGCGCGGCATCGAGGGCAAGATCTGCGCGGCCCGCTTCGCGCGCGAGAACAAGCTGCCCTACCTCGGCATCTGCCTGGGCATGCAGGTGGCCACCATCGAATATGCGCGCCATGTGGCCGGCTTGAAGGAGGCCAACAGCACCGAGTTCGAGCCCGACAGCCCCAACCCGGTGATCGCGCTGATCACCGAATGGAAGGACGCCGACGGCACGATCCAGGTCCGCCATGCCAACTCCGACCTCGGCGGAACGATGCGCCTGGGCGCCCAGAGCTCCGACGTGGCCCAGGGCACATTGGCCCACGAGATCTACGGCGACGTGGTGACCGAACGCCACCGTCACCGCTACGAGGCCAACGTCCACTACCTCGACACCTTGCGCCAGGCGGGCCTGGTGATCTCGGCGCTCACGCAGCGCGAGCAGCTGACCGAGATCGTGGAATTGCCGCAGAGCGTCCACCCCTGGTTCATGGGCGTGCAGTTCCACCCCGAATTCAAGTCCACGCCCTGGGATGGCCACCCGCTGTTCAACGCCTTCATCAAGGCCGCTCTCGACCATCAGGCCGCGGGCAAAAGCCTCAAAGCGGTGGCATGACCATGAAACTCTGCAATTTTGATGTGGGGCTGGACCAGCGCTTCTTCCTGATCGCCGGCCCCTGCGTCGTCGAGTCCGAGCAGCTACAGATGGACACGGCCGGTACGCTCAAGGAAATCACGTCCAGCCTGGGCATTCCGTTTATCTTCAAGAGCAGCTACGACAAGGCCAACCGCTCCTCGGGCACCAGCTTTCGCGGCCCCGGCATGGCCAAGGGTCTGGAAATCCTGGCCAAGGTCAAGCGCGAGCTCGGCCTGCCGGTGCTGACCGACGTGCACAGCGAAGCCGAGATTGAGCAGGTGGCCCAGGTCGTGGATGTGCTGCAGACCCCGGCCTTTCTGTGCCGCCAGACCGACTTCATCCGCGCCGTCGCGCAATCGGGCAAGCCGGTCAACATCAAAAAGGGCCAGTTCCTTGCGCCCGGCGACATGAAGAACGTGATCGACAAGGCGCGTGCCGCGGCCAGGGAAAAAGGCCTGAACGAAGACAACTTCATGGCCTGCGAGCGCGGCGCGAGCTTTGGCTACAACAACCTCGTTTCCGACATGCGCTCGCTGGCGATCATGCGCGAGACTGGCGCACCCGTGGTGTTCGACGCCACGCATTCGGTGCAGTTGCCCGGCGGTCAGGGCACGAGCTCGGGCGGCCAGCGCGAGATGGTGCCGGTGCTCTCACGTGCGGCCGTCGCCGTGGGCGTGGCCGGCCTGTTCATGGAAACCCATCCCGATCCGGCCAAGGCGCTGAGCGACGGGCCGAACGCTGTGCCGCTCAAGCACATGAAAGCGCTGCTCGAAACCCTGGTGGCCCTCGATTACGTAACCAAAAAGAATCCGCTGCTGGAGAACAATTTCGAATGAGTGGCTACATCATTGCGCATGTGACCGTGACCAACCCGGCGCAGTACGAGGACTACAAGAAATGGTCGAGCGCGGCGATGCAGGCCCACGGCGCGGAAGTCTGCGTGCGCGGCGGCAAGGTCGAGGTGCTGGAAGGCGACTGGGCCCCGGAGCGCCTGGTCATTCTGAAATTTCCATCGTTTGAAGCCGCCAAGGCGTTCAGTGCCTCGCCCGAGTACGGCAAGGCACGTTCGGCAAGGCAAGGCGCAGCCGTGATGCGGATGGTCGCGGTCGAAGGAGTCTAGCGTTGAGCGTTGAGCGTTGAGCGTTGAGCGTTGAGCGTTGAGCGTTGAGCGTTGAGCGTTGAGCGTTGAGCGTCAGCAGAATGGTCCCCGAATTCCACGCTGAACGCTCAACACTGAACACTCAACCTCTTCCCACGCTGAACGCTCAACGCCGAACACTGAACCTCTTCCCACGCTGAACGCTCAACGCCGAACACTGAACCTCTTCCCACGCTGAACACTGAACCCAAAAACTACTGAACCAAAGGAAAAAAATGAGTGCAATCGTCGACATCGTTGGCCGCGAAATCCTGGACAGCCGCGGCAACCCCACCGTCGAATGCGACGTGCTGCTGGAATCCGGCACCATGGGCCGCGCTGCCGTGCCCTCGGGCGCCTCGACCGGCTCGCGCGAAGCCATCGAGCTGCGCGACGGCGACAAGAGCCGCTACCTCGGCAAGGGCGTGCTCAAGGCGGTCGAGCACATCAACACCGAAATTTCCGAGGCCGTGCTGGGCCTCGATGCGTCCGAACAGGCCTTCTTGGACAAGACCCTGATCGACCTGGACGGTACCGAGAACAAGAGCCGCCTGGGCGCCAACGCGATGCTGGCCGTCTCGATGGCCGTGGCCCGCGCCGCGGCCGAGGAATCGGGCCTGCCGCTGTACCGCTACTTCGGCGGCATGGGCGGCATGCAGATGCCCGTGCCGATGATGAACGTGGTCAATGGCGGCGCGCATGCCAACAACAACCTCGACCTGCAGGAACTGATGATCATCCCCGTGGGCGCGCCGAGCTTTCGCGAGGCCGTGCGCTACGGTGCCGAGGTGTTCCATGCGCTCAAGAAGATCCTGCACGACAAGGGCATGAGCGTGGCCGTCGGCGACGAAGGCGGCTTTGCGCCCAACGTGCCCAGCCACGAAGCCGCGATTCAGATGATCCTGGAAGCCGTCGAGAAGGCCGGCTACAAGCCCGGCGAGCAGATCGCGCTGGGGCTGGACTGCGCCGCCAGCGAGTTCTACAAGGATGACAAGTACCACCTCGAAGGCGAAGGCCTGGTGCTGTCGGCCCAGGAATGGACCGACATGCTCGCCTCCTGGTGCGACAAATATCCGATCATCAGCATCGAGGACGGCATGGCCGAGGGCGACTGGGATGGCTGGAAGATTCTGACCGAGCGCCTGGGCGCGAAGGTGCAGCTGGTCGGCGACGACCTGTTCGTCACCAACACCAAGATCCTGAAGGAAGGCATCGACAAAAAGATCGCCAACTCGATCCTGATCAAGATCAACCAGATCGGCACGCTGACCGAAACCTTCGCCGCCATCGAGATGGCCAAGCGCGCGGGCTACACCGCCGTGATCAGCCACCGCTCGGGCGAGACCGAGGACAGCACCATCGCCGACATCGCGGTCGGCACGAATGCGGGCCAGATCAAGACCGGCTCGCTCTCGCGCTCGGACCGCATGGCCAAGTACAACCAGCTGCTGCGCATCGAGGAAGACCTGGGCGACATCGCCAGCTACCCCGGCCGCGCGGCGTTCTACAACCTGCGCTGACCCGCTGCGGGCCAACCAGCGCTGACGCACACGTGGGCAACCGCCTCGTCCCATTCATCCTGCTCGCCCTGCTCGCGATGGTGCACACGCAGCTGTGGTGGGGCCGGGGCAGCGTTCCCAACGTGGCGCAGATGCAGCAAAGGCTCGAGGCGCAAAGGGCCGAGAACGCCCTGGCCCAGCAGGCCAACGAACGCCTGGCAGCTGAGGTGCGCGACCTGAAGGAAGGGTTGGAAATGGTCGAGGAAAGAGCCCGCATGGAGCTCGGCATGGTCAAACCCAACGAGATCTACGTGCAGATTGCCAAATAGGCGGCTGCGCGCCTGAATCGCTGCTGGCCGGGACATTCCGGCTGGCAGCACAGGCTTTGAATCGCAGCAGGGCACACGCGATGGCCAACATGATCCGGATCGCCCTGCTGGGGGCCGAGAGCACTGGCAAGACCCGGCTGGCAGCCGAGCTGGCAGCCCGGCTGCACGCCCAGGGCCAGACCGTGGCCACTGTGCCCGAAGCCCTGCGCGAATGGTGCGAGCGCGCGGGCCGCACGCCGCGCGCCGACGAGCAGATGGCCATCGCGCTGGAGCAGGCCCGCCGGGCGGATCAAGCCACCGCGGCCGACGTCGTGATCGCCGACACCACGCCGCTGATGACCGCCGTCTACAGCGAGCTGCTGTTTGACGACTGCTCGCTCTACGATTTGGCCCTGGCCCACCAGCGCCGCTACGACCTGACCCTGCTCACCGGGCTGGACCTGCCCTGGGTGGCCGACGGCCTGCAGCGCGACGGGCCGCAGCTGCGCGAGCCGGTCGATGCCCTGCTGCGTGCCGCGCTGGCGCGTGCCGGCCTGGCCTACCAGGTGGTCTACGGCAGGGGCGCCCAGCGTCTTGAGAACGCCCTCGCCGCTATTAATTCAATAGCGGTTCACACAGGAATACCGAGGGCTACAGGCGGATTTGACTCAAATCCTGCGGCAACGGCGACCTGGTCCTGCGACAAATGCAGCGACCCGGACTGCGAGCACGGCCTGTTCACCGGGCTGCTGCGCCGCTGAGCCGGTCCGACGTCAATGGACGACCGCACTGCCCGGGGGCTGGTGGCGGCTGGCGGTGAACACCTGGGCGGCGTCGACCGCGTCGAACCGGTACTGCGTGCCGCAGAACTCGCAACCGACCTCGATCTCGCCGCGCTCGGCGATGATGCTATCGGCCTCGTCGCTGCCCAGGCTGCGGATCATGTTGCCCACGCGCTCGCGGCTGCAGGTGCAGGCAAAGCGCGGCGCCGTCATCCCCTGCTGCGGCTCGAAACGCAGCACTTTCTCTTCCCAGAACAGGCGGCGCAACATCGTGTCCACATCCAACGTCAGCAACTCCTCGCGCTGCAGGCTGGCCGCGAGGTGGGCGATGCGGTTGTAGTGCTCGTTGAGGCCGATCTCGTCCTCGTTGGCCTTGCTGACCAGGCTGCCGGCCAGATTGCCCTCGCCCTGCACCGGCAGGCGCTGGATCAGCAGGCCGGCGGCCACCCGGTCGTCGGCCGCCAGCACCAGCGTGGTGTCGAGCTGCTCGGACTGCAGCATGTAGTGTTCCAGCACGGCGCTGAGCTTCTCGATGTTCTGGCCCTGGTCGCCAAACAGGGGCACCACGCCCTGGTAGGGCTGCTGCCCCGGAAACTTGTCCTTGGGGTCGAGCGTGATCGCGCAGCGCCCCTTGTTGCCCACGTTGACCATCTGGCTCAGGGCTGCCCGCGCGGGCACCTCGCCCACCACCGCGGCGGTGGCTCGCAGGCTCAGGTCGGGCTGGACCTCGGCCACGGCGAGCTTCACCGGGCCATCGCCAAAAATCTGCAGCACCAGGGCGCCGTTGAACTTGATGTTGGACTGCATCAGCGCACCTGCCGCGGCCATTTCGCCCAGCAGTTCCCGCACCGGCGCGGGGTAGGCGCCCGTGGCATTGTTGGACTCGCGGCGACGCAGGATTTCCTGCCAGGCGTCAGTCAGGCGCACGATCATGCCGCGCACCGGCAGGCCGTCGAACAAAAACTTGTGCAGCTCCGACATCAGGCTATTCTCCTCAGTCCCTGGGCATAGCGGCGCGCATTGGCCACGTAATGCTCGGCGCTGGCTTTGAGCTTCGCCGCCGCGGCTTCGTCGAGCGTGCGCACGACCCTGGCCGGGCTGCCGACAATCAGCGAGTTGTCGGGGAATTCCTTGCCCTCGGTCACCACGCTGCCCGCGCCGACGATGCAGTTGCGGCCGATCCTGGCGTTGTTCAGGATCAGGGACTGGATGCCGATCAGCGAGTTGTCGCCGACCGTGCAGCCGTGCAGCATGACCTGGTGCCCGACCGTGACGTCGTCGCCCAGGGTCAGCGGGCAGCCCGCGTCGGAGTGCAGCACGCTGCCGTCCTGGACGTTGCTGTTGCGCCCGATCCTGAGCGTCTCGTTGTCGCCACGCAGCACCGCGCCGAACCACACGTTGGCATGCTCGCCCAGCTCCACCGCGCCGATCACCTGGGCGCTGTCGGCCACCCAGGCACCCCGGCCCAGCTGGGGCGCCCTGCCGTCGAGTTCGTATATCGCCATCGCGTCCGTCCTTGCAAAACCTAGAATTGTAGGGATGGAGCTTCGTCAACGCGCGCTGGGGGCTTTGTGCCTTGGCGGCCCTCGGGAAAAAATCGCTGCAGTCCACGAACTGTGGACGCAGGCCGCTACTCTTTCGATAGCAGATGGCGCGCCTGCCGAACCGCCTGCCCTGCCCGGCCGTCCAGCCCGGCCGCAGCTGATTCATCCGGCGCGGGTGCCGCGGCGCTCGCCCTTCAAGCCCGAGGGCCTGGCTGCCCTGCTGCATGCGATTGCCCATATCGAGTTCAACGCGATCAACCTCGCGCTCGATGCGGTCTGGCGCTTTGACCGGATGCCGCGCGAGTTCCACCTGGACTGGCTGCGCGTGGCCCAGGAAGAGGCCTGCCACTTCACGCTGCTGCGCGAGCACCTGCAGGCCCTGGGCCACGACTACGGCGACTTCCCCGCGCACGACAACCTCTGGCAGATGTGCGAGAAGACGAGAGACGACATCGTGGCCCGCATGGCCCTGGTGCCGCGCACGCTGGAGGCGCGCGGCCTGGACGCCACGCCACTGATCCAGGCCAGGCTGCGCCAGGTCGGCACGCCCGACGCGCTGCGGGCGGTCGCGATCCTCGATGTCATCCTGCGCGACGAGGTCGGCCATGTGGCGATCGGCAACCACTGGTACCGTTTTCTTTGCGAGCGCGAAGGGCTGGAGCCGGTGGCCCATTATGGCGTTCTCGTCGAGCGCTACCAGGCACCGCGCCTGCATCCGCCGTTCAACGAGGCGGCGCGGCGCCAAGCCGGTTTCAGCGACGAAGAACTGGCCTGGCTGATGCAATAGGAGGCGGGGCTGCGACATCGTGGGCACGCTGCGCTTTGCCCACCCTACCCGCCGTCGATGAAACCCTGTAGGGTGGGCAGCTCGCTGCCCACGCGCCCTGCCCACGCCACCCCCTAAACTCATCCCATGTCCCGCTATCGCCGCAGCCTCATCCCCGGCGCGACCTACTTCTTCACCGTCACCCTGGCCGACCGCACAAGCGACCTGCTGGTGCGCGACATTGATCGACTGCGCGCGGCCTATGCCAGAGTTCACCAAAGCCACCCTTTCGAGACCGTGGCCATCTGCATCCTGCCTGACCATCTGCACGCCATCTGGCGCCTGCCCGCAGACGACGCGGACTTTCCACTGCGCTGGCAGCTCATCAAGCGTGCCTTCTCAATGGGCCGCCCGGCTGCTGCCAGCCGCAGTGCCAGCAAAGTGGCCAAACGCGAAAAAGGCCTCTGGCAGCGCCGCTACTGGGAACACCAGATCCGCGACGAAGCCGACCTCGCGCGCCATGTGAACTACATCCACTACAACCCGGTCAAGCACGGGCTGGCGCCGCAGGTGAAGGACTGGCCGCACAGCAGTTTTCACCGATATGTCGCGCGCGGTGAGTTGCACGAATCATGGGGCATGGTCGCAGCACCCCAAGCTGACTTCGGTGAGTGATATTGCGTGGGCACGCTTCGCTTTGCCCACCCTACAAAGTGCTACAAGGTGCGATAGTCGCGTCAGCCGCGCGGATGGTGTTGCACGTGCAGCGCCTTCAACCGCTCGCGCGCCACATGGGTGTAGATGGTCGTGGTGGAAATGTCGGCATGGCCCAGCAGCATTTGCACGGCGCGCAGGTCGGCACCGTGGTTGAGCAGGTGCGTGGCGAAGGCGTGGCGCAGCGTGTGCGGCGACAGCGGCGCCGTGATGCCTGCCGCGCGAGCCTGCTTCTTCACGATCATCCAGAACATCACGCGGCTCATCGCGGTGCCGGGCCTGGACCCGCTGGCCGTCACGAACAGCTCGTCGGTCTGCCGGCCACCCAGCAGCTCGGGCCGGGCCTGCGCCAGGTAGCGCTTGATCCATTCGCGCGCCACCTCGCCGAACGGCACGAGGCGCTCCTTGCTGCCCTTGCCCAGCACCCGCAGCACGCCCTCGTTCAGGCCGAGGTTGAAGGTCTTGAGCGTCACCAGCTCGCTCACGCGCAGGCCGCTGGCATACATCAGCTCCAGCATGGTGCGGTCGCGCAGGCCCAGGGGCGTTGACACGTCGGGCGCGGCCAGCAGGGCCTCGACCTGCGCTTCACTCAGGATCCTGGGCACGCGCAAGGCCTGTTTGGCCGACAACAGCTTGAGCGTGGGGTCGGCCGCGATGAAGCGCTCTCGCAGGGCCCAGCGAAAGTAGCGCTTGAACACGGTCAGCCGCCGGTTGGCCGAGCTCGCCTTGGTGCTGGCGTGCCTGGCGGAGAAATAGGCGTTCAGATGGTCCTCGCGCGTGTCGTCGAGTTTGTGTCCCTGTTCAGCCAGCCAGCGGGCATAAAGGGTCAGGTCGCGCCGGTAGGCGCTCAAGGTGTTGCGCGACAAACCCTCCTCGAGCCAGAGCGCGTCAACGAAGGCATCGATGCTGGACAGGCTGGCGGAATTCATCGCGCCGACGATAACAAAAATGGCCAGCCGGTTGCCCGGTTGGCCATCAGATGGGTACGCGCTATCCGCTCAATCTAGCTTGAGCTTTTGCTGCTCCACCACCTTCTTGTAGACCTCGAACTCGGCCTTGATCTGCGCCGCGAATTGCTCGGGCGTGTTGGCAACGATCAGCGAGCCGGTGTCTTCGATGCGCTTGCGCACCGCCGGGTCTTCGAGCGCCTTGCGCACGCCGGCGTTGATCTTGTCCACCACCTCTTTGGGCAGCCCCTTGGGGCCGAGGATGCCGTAGTAGGCCATGCGGTTGACCGGCTCCAGCCCCACTTCCTTGAAGGTCGGTACGTTCGGCAGGGCCGCCAGGCGCTGAGGCGCAGCCACCACAACGGGCACCAGGCGGCCGTCCTTGATGAAGGGCAAGGCGGAAGGGATGTTGTCAAACATCAGGGGCACCTGGCCGGCCACCGTGTCGTTGAGCGCCGGCCCGGCCCCGCGGTAGGGAATGTGCGTGATGAAAGTGCCGCTCAGGTTCTTGTACAGCTCCATTTGCAGGTGGCCAATGCCGCCCGTGCCGGAGGAGGCATACGAATACTTGCCAGGCGCCCTTTTCACTTCGGCCACAAAGGCCTTGTAATCCTTGGCCGGGAAGCTCGGATGCACCACAAGCACATTGGGCGTGGCCGCGATGTTGATGATGGGCGTGAAGTCCGTCACCGGGTTGTAGGGAATCTTCGGGTTGATGGCCGGGTTGGCCGCCGTGGTGGACACGGTGGCCACGCCCAGCATGTAGCCGTCGGGGGCGGAGCGCACGGTTTCGCTGGCGCCAATCACGCCGCCGCCGCCAGCCTTGTTCTCCACCACCACGGTCTGGCCCAGGGCCTTGCCCAGCGGCTCGGCAATCGTGCGCGCAATGATGTCCGTCGTGCCACCGGGCGCGAACGGCACCTGCAACTTGATCGGCTTGTTCGGATAGCCTTGGGCCAAAGCCGTGCTGGCAGCGGCGGCCAGCGTCAGAGCGAACCAGTGACGGCGTTGCATAAACATTCTCCTGGATGACAAAAACAGAGCCTGCAATCCTAAATGCAGGACGCGTTCCCACCTGTTGTGGATTTCACATAAGGGCAAACCCGAGCTCACTGCGGTTATTCTCGACGCCGTGAATTACGCCCAACTGCTCTTCCCCGACTTCTCCCTCATCCTGTGCGGCTACCTGGTGTGCCGCTACACCGCCCTCAACCGCACGGTCTGGCAGCAGGTCGAGAGCCTGGTCTACTTCTTCCTGTTTCCCGTGCTGCTGTTCCAGTCCATCGTCAAGAGCCCGCTGGACCTGGGGGCGGCCTCCAGCCTGATTGCAGCCGGGCTGCTGATGGGCGTGAGCGGGATTGCGCTGGCTTACGCGCTGCCGCACCTGCCCTGGATCGGCCGGCGCATCGATGTGCGCGAACATGCGGCCAGCGCACAGATCGCGTTTCGCTTCAACTCCTTCATCGCGCTGGCGCTGGCCGACCGGCTGGCCGGCCCACAGGGCCTGCTGCTGATCGCGGTACTGATCGGCGTCTGCGTGCCGCTGTTCAACGTGGGCGCCGTCTGGCCCATGGCGCGCCATGCCCAGCGCGGCTTCGTGCGCGAGCTGGTGCGAAACCCGCTGATCATCGCCACGGCCTCGGGCCTGGCGGCGAATCTGCTGGGCTTTTCGATTCCCGTCTGGCTCGAGCCCACGATCGCCCGCATCGGCGCGGCCTCGCTGGCCCTGGGCCTGATGGCCGCCGGTGCCGGCATGCAGTTCGCCACGCTGGCGCGCGCCAAAACGCTGGCCGTGGCCGTGCTCTCGATTCGCCACTTCCTCCTGCCGCTGGTGGCGCTGGGCCTGTCGCGTGCGCTGGGCCTCTCAAGCGTGCAAAGCACCGTGCTGCTCGCGTTTTCCGCCATGCCCACCGCGTCGAGCTGCTATGTGCTGGCCGCTCGCATGGGCTACAACGGCGCCTATGTGGCGGGGCTGGTCACGCTGTCGACGCTGCTGGGCATGGTGAGCCTGCCGTTTGCGCTTGGTGTGTTGCGGTGAATCCGCTCGGCATAGTGGCGTAGCGTGGGCAAAGCGAAGGGTGCCCACGATGGCGCCCGTGCGTGGCGACGCGACCCGCGTGGGCAGCAAGCTGCCCACCCTGCACGCTATAAATTCAATAGCACCTCACGCAAACATTCCCTGGGCTCGCGGCAAGAACGTCACTGATCGAGGGCCCACAGCACATGCTCGCGCACCAGCTCGCTCGCGTGAGGCAGGCTCTGCCGCAACAGTTGGCGCGCACGGGGCTCGTCCCTCACACGCAGCGCATTGCCCAGTGCGACGGCCACATTGCGCTGCCAGCGCTCATGGCCGATGCGGCGGATCGGGCTGCCCTCGGTATGGCGCAAGAACTCCTGCTCGCTCCAGGCGAACAGCTCGGCCAGTTGCTGGCCAGTCAGGCCGCGGCGCTCGTCGAAATCGGGCAAGGCGCTGCGCTGCGCGAACTTGTTCCAGGGGCAGATCAGCTGGCAGTCGTCGCAGCCGTAGATGTGGTTGCCGATCAGCGGGCGCAGCTCCACCGGAATCGGCCCGAAGTGCTCGATCGTCAGGTAGGAAATGCAGCGCCGCGCATCGAGCCGGTGCGGGGCGATGATGGCTCGGGTCGGACAGATGTCGATGCAGGCCTGGCAGCTGCCGCAATGCTCGGTGACCGGTTCGCTGGGCGGCAGGGCCACATCGACGTAGATCTCGCCGAGGAAGAACATCGAGCCGGCCTCGCGGTTGAGCACCAGCGTGTGCTTTCCGCGCCAGCCCTGGCCACTGCGTGCCGCCAGCTCGGATTCGAGCACCGGCGCCGAATCGGTGAACACGCGGTAGCCGAACGGCCCGACCTCCTGCGCGATGCGGTCGCTGAGCTTTTGCAGGCGCGCGCGCAGCACCTTGTGGTAGTCGCGGCCGCGCGCATAGAGCGAGACAACGCCCTCGTCGGGTCGCTTGAGGCGATCAAACTCGATCGCCTGCCAGCCTTCGGGCGTGGTCGAGGGCAGGTAGTTCATGCGTGCCGTGATCACGCTGACCGTGCCCGGCACCAGCTCCGCAGGCCGCGCGCGCCGCAGGCCATGGGCCGCCATATAGGCCATCTCGCCATGAAAGCCCTGGGCCAGCCAGGCCATCAAGCCGGGCTCGGCGGCAGACAAGTCCACACCGGCCACGCCAATTTGGGAGAATCCCAGTTCGCGGGCCCAAGCCTGTATGTGAGAAACCAGTTGGCTGCTGTCGAACGTCACCCTCAAATTGTAGAAACCCCGGCTACCCGCACGGCCGACGATGCCATCTCCCGCGTCGTGGTCTGGCGCGACGAGGCCGACACCCAGGCTTTTGCCGCGGCGCTGGCCGCGCGCCCTGCCCTGCGCAATGCCTTCATCGAGCTGCATGGCGAGCTGGGCGCGGGCAAAACCACGCTGGTGCGGCACCTGCTGAGGGCGCTCGGTGTGCAGGGCCGCATCAAGAGCCCGACCTACGCCGTGGTCGAGCCGCACGAGGTCAGCGGCGCCCAGGCGCCGCTGGGCCTGCCGCTGGCGATCTGGCACTTTGATTTCTACCGCTTCAGCGACCCGCGCGAATGGGAAGACGCGGGCCTGCGCGACCTGTTTGCCGCCCCGGGGCTCAAACTCGCGGAGTGGCCCGAAAAAGCGGCCGGCCAGCTGCCGCGCGCCGACCTGACCGTCCATATCGAGACCCTGGACGATGAGTCGAGGCAGGTCAGCCTGACGGCCCACAGCCCCACCGGAGAGGCCTTGCTCGCATGAGGCGGGAGCTGCACCGCCGCCATCTGCTGCAGCGCGGCGCGCTGGTCCTGCTGCTGGGAGCCCAGCAGATAGCACGTGGCGCCACCATCGTGGGCGTGCGGGTCTGGCCCGCGCCCGACTACACGCGGGTCACGATCGAATCGGACAGCCAGCTGCAGGCCCGACAGTTTTTCGTGGCCAGCCCGCCGCGGCTGGCCGTCGACATCGAAGGCCTTGAGCTCAATCCGGCCCTGCGCGAGTTGGTGGCCAAGGTCAAAGCCGACGATCCTTTTATCAGCGGCATCCGCGTCGGACAGAATGCCCCGGGCGTCGTGCGCCTGGTCGTGGACTTGAAGCAGGCCGTGCTGCCGCAGGTGTTCACGCTCCCCCCGGTGGCGGCCTACCAGCACCGCCTGGTTTTTGACCTCTACCCCGCGCAGGCCGCGGACCCGCTGGAGGCGCTGATCGTCGAGCGCCTGAAGGAAGCGCAGCAGGCCGACGGTGCACGGCAAGCTGCCGTGCCACACAGCCGCCCCGCTGCGGCCGACCCGCTGGGCGAGCTGATCGCGCAGCAGGCGGCGAAGCCGCCTGCCACAGCCTCGTCGAGTCCGCCGAATGCTGCGAATCCAATAGCACTCAGCGCCTATTCCGCCAGGACCAGAGAGCAGATGGATCCCGAGGCTGGGCCAGCCTCGCGGACCGACCGCCTGATCATCATCGCACTGGACCCGGGCCATGGCGGCGAAGATCCCGGGGCTGTGGGCCCGGGTGGCACGCGCGAAAAGGACGTGGTGCTTCAGCTCGCGCTGCGCCTGCGCGAGCGCATCAACGCGACCACGGTCAACGGCAACCCGATGCGCGCCTTTCTCACGCGCGACGCCGATTTCTTCGTGCCCCTGCATGTGCGCGTGCAAAAGGCCCGGCGCGTGCGGGCCGACCTGTTCGTCAGCATCCACGCCGATGCGTTCATGACGCCCAGCGCGCGCGGCGCCAGCGTCTTCGCGCTGAGCCAGAGCGGTGCCTCCAGTTCGGCCGCGCGCTGGATGGCCGACAGGGAAAACAAGGCCGATCTCGTGGGCGGCCTCAACGTCAAGGCCCAGGATGCGCAGGTGCAGCGCGCCCTGCTCGACATGAGCACGACGGCGCAGATCAAGGACAGCCTCAAGCTCGGCAGCGCCATGCTCGGCGAGATCGGCCATGTCGGCAAGCTGCACAAGCCGCGCGTGGAGCAGGCCGGCTTTGCCGTGCTCAAGGCGCCCGACATTCCCAGCGTGCTGGTCGAGACCGCCTTCATCAGCAACCCCGACGAAGAAGCCAAGCTGCGCAGCGACGACTACCAGGAGCAGTTGGCCGACGCGCTGATGCGCGGCATCAGCCGCTACTTCGCGAAAAATCCGCCGCTCGCGCGCACGCGCACCACATAGGGCTGGGGCTGCCGTGGAACGGTCGCTGACGGCTCGGCCAGGCCAATGCTCGGCCGCCGGCCTGACACGTCGGCGCAACTGCCGCCGGGCCGGGAAACGTTACATTTGGTCAACCAGCAGCCGATCGGCGTCACATACCGACACAGGCCCCCAGTTTTCTTACACCTTCGCGCGGCATGCCTGCCTACAGTGGAGTTGCAGGCAATGCAAGCGCCTCAGTCAGGCGCTCAGCCTGCAATCTCATCGAGGAGGTCAACGAAATGAGGACCAAACTCCTGATGGCCTTGGCAGCCACATCGCTCATGGCGCTGGCGGGCTGCGCTACCAACCCGAGCAGCCAACAGATTGGAACGGCCGCCGGCGCGGTGCTCGGCGGCGTGGCGGGCGATGCCGTGTTCGGCAACACGGCCGGCACGGTGGGCGGTGCCGCCGCCGGCGCGCTGATCGGCAACGAGCTGGGCCGGCGCCAGGACCGCCGCAGGTAAGCCGCAGCGCCCCGCAGCCGCTTTGGTAGATCAACGGGTGGTGAATCAACTCGCTGTCCTACGCCCGCCAGCGGCCGCGGAATTTGGCGGCTGCATCAGCGCGCGCCGGTTCGTCGACGTGATTGCGCTGATCGATCTCGCAGTGCAGCTGCTGTCTTTCAAGACTGACACGGCCATCACCGTTTTCCAGCAAGCATGGATGCAGCCGCAGCGTCTAGACAGGCGTGGATCGATCTCCTGCGGACAACTCAAATAACCAAGTCGGTCAAACGCCCCACGTGCTTCTTGAATTCAGGGCTGACCTGACTCCAGTCGATCACATCCACCGTGATGGGAAGGTCCGACTCCTCGAAGGCCTCGCGCAGGCGCGCCAAAACGCGCCAATCCAGAGAATGCTCGGGGGCCAGCGCCAAATCCAGATCTGAGAACTTGCGCGAGCGCCCATTGACACGCGAGCCGAACGCATAAACCGGTACCCCAGGTGCGTTGCGCATCAAAATCTCGCGCACCGTTGCCAGGTATTGAGGAGGCAGATCAATCATTGCGGGCCTCCAGCAAGCCCAACATGCGGTTGGCCTCCGGCAAAAAGCGCGCACTCAAGGCAAGAACCATCTCCGCCGTTTTGGAGTTGTAGGTATGGGAGGTTTGATTGCGTGCCTGGTGAAAATCCATCCACAGATCGACGTCATCAATCAAGCCGGCCTTCGCAGCCAGCCGGTAGACCTGGCGCATGGTGGCCCCCGACACATCGCCAGCGAGCGGATTGGTTTCCAGCCAACGCCTCATCATTTTCCAGCTTTGCTCGTACGCCACTTCAAAATTCTGGACCACACCCGCTTTCACCGCCTCTTGGGCCTCGGGCGACAGGCCCGCCCATTGCGCGCCATCCGCGGTGACATGGAGCGCCCGCTCCAATGCGCCTATGGACGAAGTCAGGGAGGACAGGTCAAGTGCCATTGCTTGATTCTAGGGCCGTGCCCAAAGCGGGTAAACCGGCGAGTTCAAGCGTCAGTTCGTCCCAAATCCGCCGCTGGCGCGCAAGCGCTCGCTGTAGACTCGAGGGACTTGAGCCCGCCATCACAGCGCGCTGCTCTTTCTTTCTGGAGGACATCCATGGCACTGCAACATGCAAAGTCCGGCGAGGTGGTCAGTCTGCGTCCGATCGGTGAGGGCTTGAGCAGCGCCACCACCACCGCCGTCCTCAAGGCCGAGCAGTTGGAGGTCGTGCGCGTCGTGCTGCCTGCGGGCAAGGAGATGCGCGAACACCGGGCCCCCGGCGAGGTCACGGTTCACTGCATCGAGGGCCGCATCGAATTTCGCACCTCCGCAGGCACGCAGCTCCTGAACGCCGGGGATTTCATCCACCTGCAGCGCCAGGAGCCGCATGCCCTGAAAGCCATCGAGGACGCCTCGGCGTTGATGACGATCTGCCTGATCGCTGACTGACGGCGGATCAAGGCTGCGCGACCCATCGAAAATCAGGGGAGCTGCGATGGCCATACATCTCGACCACGTCACTGTGCCATGTCGCAACAAGGCTGTTTCGGCAAAGCTTCTGGCGGACCTTCTCGGGGTTGCGTGGGCAGAAACAGGAACAGGGCCATTCTCCCCTGTGTACGTCAACGATGGGCTGACTCTCGACTTCGACGAAACGGAGGAACCATTTCCCATAAACCACTATTGTTTCCGGGTGGGGCAGGAAGAGTTCAACGCCATTCTCGGACGGATCACGGCAGCTGGAATCAAGTACCGCAGTACGCCACACGGACCGGTCGACATGCAGATCAACGCGCAGCACGGTGGCCACATCGCCTACTGGAACGAGCCCGACGGACACGTGTGGGAAATCCTGACGGTCAGCTATGCGCGTCAGGCGAAGTGACTGCCTGGAAGCAGCAGATTGCGCAAACCCTCTCAACTCAAGGAAATCGAACCATGAGTCAGAAAACACTTTATGAACGCCTTGGCGGCTATGACGCCATCTGCGCGGTTGCCAACGACCTGTTGCCACGCCTACAGGCAGATTCGCAACTGGCTCGCTTTTGGCAGCATCGGGGAGAGGATGGCGTGAAGCGGGAAAAACAGCTCCTGATTGATTTTTTGTGCTCATGTGCCGGCGGCCCCCTGTACTACACCGGGCGCGACATGAAAACCTCTCACAAGGGAATGAAGATCAGCGAAAGCGACTGTCAGCATTGATGGGGCACCTCCATGCCACGCCGGAGGCCTTTCGGGTCCCTGATGCTGAGCGTGACGAGGTCATCGCTTTCATACAAAGCACAAAGCGAGACATCGTCGAACTCTGAACTCGAGCGCAAGGCTGCGCTGCCAGGACGCCCCCTCGGTCCAGGCCCAAAGCATACGGGTCTCAGCTGAAAGCGCAGGGCACCTGCCGAACCCTGGCCAGCACCTCTTCGCGCGTCGGCGGCACGCAGCCCCGGCGCATCACGCACAGGCTGGCACTGGCCAGCGCATGCGCCAACAGCCGCCGGCCGGCCGCGTCGTCCAGCGGCGCCAGCACATGGCCTGCTCCACCAGCGCCTTCGTCGCGCGTCAGCAAGGCCACCATCAAGCCAGCCAGAAAGCAGTCGCCGGCGCCCACCGTGTCGACGACCTCCAGGGGCTCGGATTCGCGGGCCTGCCAGCGCTGACCGTCACACGTCAGCAGGCAGGCGCCCTGCCCTCCCAGGGTCAGGACCAGCAAGCGCGCCGCGCTCGCCTGCAGCAAATGCTGCGCCTGCTCCAGCGCATTGGCACCGGGCGTGCCCAGGATTTCCAGGTCTTCATCGCTGACCTTGACCACGTCGGCGCAGCGCAGCGCGGCATGGACATTGCGCCGATATGCATCCAGGTCCGGCATGACCGAGGGGCGCAGGTTCGCGTCGACGACGACCACGGCGCCGGCCTCGCGCTGGGCCTGCAGCCAGGGCAGGTAATGCGCGGCGTCCTGCGGCGCGAGGGCCAGAGCGCCCGTACAGACCATCTGCAGCGCCGGCTCACGCCGGCACGATTCGATCAGGCCTTCGGCCGTCACCGCGCGGTCGGCCACGCCCTGCCGGTAAAAGGCGTAGTTCGGGTGGCCGGTGTCGTCCAACCCCACGACCGCGAGCGACGTGCTCTGCTGCACCGGCTGCGCTCGCGCCAGTTGCACGCCGTCGGCCACCAGCGCCGCCGCGAGCTGGCGGCCGAAGCGGTCGCTCGACAAGGGGTTCAGGTAGAGCGTACCTGTGCCTTGCCTGGCCAGCGCGCGCGTCAGGTTGTACACGGCACCGCCCAGGCAGGGCTCATAGCGTCCATCGGCTTGCACGATCAGATCGATCAGCGCTTCGCCAGCAGTTGCAACTTGCATCACGATATCAGGGTTTTCCATAACTAAAACAACTTGATTTAGTAATTCAACCGCCACTATAGTTCACGGGCGCCCTGAGGTAAAGCGCGATTTCCCGGGGCCCCAAACCCTAGCCCACTGATCCAACCAGGAGACGACTCGCATGAAGACCACCACCGCCACCCTGATGCTCTCCGGCCTTGCGCTGGCCGCATCGTCCGCCTTCGCGGCCGGCGAACCCGTGATCGGCCTGATCACCAAAACCGAGACCAACCCCTTCTTCGTGAAAATGAAGGAAGGCGCGCAGACGGAGGCCAAAAAACTCGGCGCCAAGCTGCTGACCGGCGCCGGCAAGACCGACGGCGACAACGCGGGCCAGATCACCGCCATGGAAAACATGATTGCCGGCGGTGCCAAGACCATCCTGATCACGCCCAGCGATTCCAAGGCCATCGTGCCGGCCATCAAGAAGGCCCAGGAAAAAGGCGTGATGGTGATCGCCCTGGACAGCCCGACCGACCCGGCCGACGGCACCGACGCCCTGTTCGCGACCGACAACTACAAGGCCGGCGTGCTGATTGGCCAATATGCCAAGGCCGCCCTGGGTGGCAAGAAGCCCGTGATCGCGACGCTGGATCTGTTCCCCGGCCACCCGGTCGGCGCCCAGCGCCACAACGGCTTCCTGCAGGGCTATGGCCTGCAATCGTTTGACGCCAAGAACAACGAGCTGGCCAGGCCGGCTGAGGTGGTCTGCATGGCCGACAGCTACGGCGACCGCGCCAAGGGCCAGACCGGCATGGAAAACTGCCTGCAGAAGAACCCAGACATCAACCTGGTCTACACCATCAATGAACCCGCCGCTGCCGGTGCCTACAACGCACTGAAGGCCGCCGGCAAGGAGAAGGATGTGGTGATCGTGTCGGTGGACGGCGGCTGCGCCGGCATCAAGGATGTGGGCGCAGGCGTGATCGCCGCCACCTCGCAGCAATACCCGCTGAGGATGGCGTCCATGGGCGTGGCTGCCGGCGTCGAGTACGCCAAGACCGGCAAGAAGGTCAGCGGCTACACCGACACCGGCGTGACCCTGATCGCCGCCAAGACCCAGAAGGGGGTGGACAGCAAGGACGTCAAGACCGGCACCGAGCTGTGCTGGGGCAGCAAGTAAGCGCGTGAGCGCTGCGGCGGCCAGCGGGGCGCTGCCTGCGCTGCCGCCGCTTTTTTCAAACAATTTGCGCTGACACGATGAACATCCGGAACGACACCATGAACACCTGGAGAAACAAGCTACCGCTGCTGGGCTCCCTCGGGCCCTACAAGCTGCCGCCGATGGGCACGCTCGGGCCCTTCATCGCGCTGCTGGCGGCCTGCGTCTTTTTCGCGACCCAGAGCGACCGCTTCCTCAGCAGCCAGAACTTCTCGCTGATCCTGGCGCAGGTCATGGTGGTGGGCGTGATCGCCATCGGCCAGACGATGATCATCCTGACGGCCGGCATCGACCTGTCCTGCGGCATGGTGATGGCGCTGGGCGGCATCGTGATGACCAAGTTCGCCGCCGACTTCGGCCTCTCGGCCCCCGTGGCAATTGCCTGCGGCATCGCCGTGACCACCCTGTTCGGCCTGCTCAATGGCCTGCTGGTCACCCGTGTCAAGCTGCCGCCGTTCATCGTGACCCTGGGCACGCTCAACATCGCGTTTGCGATCACCCAGCTTTACTCGGGCTCGCAGACCGTCACCGACATCCCGGCCGGCATGACCCTGCTGGGCAACACCTTCAAGTTTGGCGACGCCTCTGTGGCCTATGGTGCCCTGCTGATGTTGGCTCTGTACGTCCTGACCTGGTTCGGCCTGCGTGAAACGGCCGCCGGGCGCCATGTGTACGCCGTCGGCAACAACCCCGAAGCGACCCGCCTCACCGGTATTCCGACCGACAAGGTGCTGCTGGGCGTGTACGTGCTGGCCGGCGTGTTTTACGGCATCGCCTCGCTGCTGAGCGTGGCCCGCACCGGCGCCGGCGATCCGAACGCCGGCCAGACCGAAAACCTCGACGCCATCACCGCCGTGGTGCTGGGCGGCACCAGCCTGTTCGGCGGGCGCGGTGTGGTGCTCGGCACACTGGTGGGCGCGCTGATCGTGGGCGTGTTCCGCAACGGCCTGACGCTCATGGGTGTCTCCTCCGTCTATCAAATCCTGGTCACCGGCATCCTCGTGATTCTGGCCGTGGCCACCGACCAAATGTCTCACAGGGGAGCCCGCTGATGAACGCCGTGCTCAAACCCATGCACTTCAACGCTCCGGAAGCAGCGCCGCAGATCGTGATGCAGGCGCGCGGCCTGGTCAAACGCTACGGCCACGTGACCGCGCTGGACGGCGCCGACTTCGAACTGCGGGCCGGCGAAATCCTGGCCGTGATCGGCGACAACGGGGCCGGCAAGTCCTCGCTCATCAAATGCCTGTCGGGCGCCACCATTCCCGACGAAGGCCATATTGAGCTGGACGGCAAGCCCATCCATTTCAAGAGCCCGATCGACGCCCGCCGCGCCGGCATCGAGACGGTCTACCAGGATCTCGCTGTCGCGCCCGCGATGACGATTGCCGAAAACCTGTTCCTGGGCCGCGAGCTGCGCCGCGAGGGTGTCCTCGGCAATGCGCTGCGCATGCTGGACAAGAAGAAGATGCTGGAGATCAGCATCGCGCGCATGAACGACCTCAAAGTCGGCATCCGCTCCATGACCCAGGCGGTGGAGACGCTGTCCGGCGGCCAACGCCAGTGCGTGGCCGTGGCGCGGGCCGCGGCCTTTGCCCAGCATGTGGTCATCATGGACGAGCCGACCGCGGCCCTGGGCGTGAAGGAAGGCAACATGGTGCTGGAGCTGATCCGCCGCGTGCGCGACAAGGGCCTGCCGGTGGTGCTGATCAGCCACAACATGCCCCATGTGTTCGAGATCGCCGACCGCATCCATGTGGCGCGCCTGGGCAAGCGGGCGGCCGTGCTGAACCCGAAGAAGATCAGCATGAGCGACACCGTGGCGGTCATGACCGGCGCGATGCGGCCCGAAGACATCCCGGCCGAGTGCCTGGCGCATTGAGTCCGAAAGCACAACATGCTCAAAGGCATCGACCCCCTGCTGACACCCGAGCTGCTCAAGCTGCTGGCCGAGATGGGCCATGATGACGCGCTGGTGCTGGCCGACGCGAACTTCACGGCCATGAGCCTGGGCGCGGGCAAGCCCGTGCTGCGCCTTCCTGGTCACGGCATGGCGCGGTGCGCGCAGGCCGTGGTCTCGCTGCTGCCGCTCGCTGAAGATGTGGACCATCCCGTGGCCTATATGCAGGTCAGCGGCATCGAGGCGCCCTACCGCTCGGGCCTGCAGCGCGAGGTGATGCAGCTGCTGACGCCCGCCCTGCTGCCGCACCAGAGCGCCGAGCCCGTCGAGCGCCATGCCTTCTATGACCGGGTGCGGCGGGCCTATGCGATCGTGGTCACCGGCGAACTCCAGCCCTTTGGCAACTTCATTTTGCGCAAGGGCGTGATCGGGGAGAATCTGCGCCCATGATGCACGCTCCCTCGACCGAGTCCGCCGGCTCTGCCGCAGCGCGGCTGCGCCCGCGCGGCTCGAACCAGGTGGGCATGCGCCAGTTCAACGAACGCGTGGTGCTGCAGGCCATCCGCCTGCATGGCAGCCTGCCCAAGGCCGAGCTGGCACGGCTCACCGGTCTGACGGCCCAGACCATAGGCCTGATCACGACCCGGCTCGAAGAGGACGGCCTGCTGATCCGCCAGGACCGTGTGCGCGGCCGCATCGGCCAGCCTTCGGTGCCGCTGGCCCTGAACCCCGATGGCGCTTTTTCGGTCGGCATCAAGATCGGCCGGCGCAGCACCGACTCGCTGCTGGTCGATTTCACCGGCCAGGTCCGCCAGCGGCTCTCGCTGGCCTATGCCTTCCCCGAAGCCGAGACCCTGATCCCCACCATAGGCCAGCACTTGCGCGCGCTGCGCGAGCAGCTGGGCGTGCTGGCCCCGCGCCTGGTCGGCGTGGGCGTGGCCGCGCCGTTCCAGCTCGGCGGCTGGCACAGGATGCTGGGCCTGTCCGAGGCCCAGTCGCAGGAGTGGAACCGCATCGACCTCGGCGCCGAAGTGCAGGCCATGGCCGAGCTGCCCGTGAACTTTGCCAAGGACACCTCGGCGGCCTGCGTGGCCGAACTGGTGGCGGGGCGCGGGCGCGAGCTCAAGAGCTTTTTGTACCTGTTTGTCGACACCTTCGTCGGCGGCGGCCTGGTGATCCAATCCCACCTGCATGCCGGCATCCACGGCAATGCCGGCGCCGTGGCTTCGCTGCCGCTGCAGCTGGCGCAGGCACAGAACGCGCCGCCGCAGCTGATTGGCCAGGCCTCGCTGTGGGAGCTGGAGCAGCGCCTGCAGGCCCAGGGGTTGGACCCGGCCGCCGCCTACGACGAGCGCGCGCTCCAGCCCCCGTTCGAGCAAGAGACCAGCGCCTGGGTGGCCAGCGCCGCCAACGCGCTGGCTCACTGCGTGGTCAGCGCCACGGCGCTTCTGGACATCGACGCCGTGGTGATGGACGGTTCGTTCTGCCGGCCCCTGCTGCAGCGCCTGATCGAGCGCACGCGCGAGGCCTTGAACGCCTACAACTGGGAAGGCCTGTGGCCGGCCGCGGTGGTCGCCGGCAGCATAGGCTCGGACGCGCGCGCGCTGGGTGGCGCCCTGCTGCCGCTGCACGCCAACTTTGCCCCCGACCGCGACCTGTTTCTCAAAGTCGGCGGCTGAGGCCTCTCAGGCCTGCCGTTGCTTGCGCGAGGCCTTCCAGGCCCCGGTCAGCGCGATCAGCCCGGGGATCAGAATCAGCGCCCAGATGATCGTGTCCAGGTGCGTTTTCACGAACGGGATGTTGCCGAAGAAGTAGCCCGCCGTGACGATACCGCCGACCCAGAGCAAGCCGCCGGTCACGTCGTAGAAGGCGAACTTGCGCCGCGTCATGTTCGCGACGCCGGCCACAAACGGCGCGAAGGTGCGCACGAACGGCATGAAGCGCGCGATCACGATCGTGATGCCGCCATAGCGCTCATAAAACGCATGGGCCTGGTCGAAGGCCCGCTTGTTGAAGAACCGCGAGTCCTGCCACTGGAACACCTTGGGACCAAAGTAGTGGCCTATGGTGTAGTTGGACTGGTTGCCCATGACAGCCGCGGCCCACAGCAGCCCGACCGACAGCGGATAGCTCATCAGCCCCACGCCGCACATCGCACCGACGACGAACAGCAGCGAGTCGCCGGGCAAAAAAGGCATGACCACCACCCCGGTCTCGACGAAGATGATCAAGAACAGCAGCGCATAAACCCACGGGCCGTAGTTCTGGACAAAGGCCTCGAGGTATTTGTCCACGTGCAGGATGAAGTCGATCAGAAAGGCAATGAGTTCCATAGGTCTCCCGGGCTGGCCGCATTATCCCTGCCGCAGCGGGGCAGTCCCCTAGAATCGGGCGGTGAACGCCGTTTTGTCTCCCGCCCCCCGCCGCCCCATCCGTGAACTACCCGACGAGCTGATCAGCCAGATCGCCGCCGGCGAGGTCGTCGAGCGCCCGGCCTCGGTCGTGCGCGAGCTGGTCGATAACGCGCTGGACGCCGGCGCCAGCCAGATCACCGTGCGGCTGCTGGCCGGCGGCGTGCGGCTGATTTCGGTGGAAGACGACGGGGCGGGCATCGCCCGCGAGGAGCTGCCGCTGGCGCTCAGGCGCCACGCGACCAGCAAGATTGCGAGCCTGCACGACCTGGAGTCGGTCGCGACCATGGGCTTTCGCGGCGAGGCCCTGGCCGCCATCAATTCAGTCGCAGAACTCGCCCTGCTGTCGAGGACGCAAGACCAATCCAGCGCCTTTGTCCTGGACGGGCGCAGCGGCGAGCTCAAGCCGGTGGCCCGCAGTACAGGCACCACGGTGGAAGTCAAGGAGCTGTTCTTCAGCACGCCGGCGCGCCGCAAGTTTCTGAAGACCGACGCCACCGAGCTGGCCCATTGCGTGGAAGCCGTGCGCCGCCACGCGCTGGCGCGGCCCGACGTGGGCTTTGCGATCTGGCACGAAGGCAAGCTGGTCGAGCAGTGGCGCGCCTGCCGAGGCGAAGCGGCGCAGGACCAGCGCCTGGGCGACGTGCTGGGCAGCGATTTCATCGAACAGTCGGTCGCGGTCGACTACCGCGCCGGCGCGATCCATGTCACGGGCCGGGCCGGCATCCCCGACGCGGCCCGCTCGCGCGCCGACCAGCAGTTCGCCTATGTCAACGGCCGCTTTGTGCGCGACAAGGTGCTGACCCACGCCGCGCGCAGCGCCTACGAGGACGTGCTGCACGGCCAGCGCCAGCCGGTCTATGCGCTGTACCTGGAGATCGACCCGACACGCGTGGACGTCAACGTGCACCCGACCAAGATCGAGGTGCGCTTTCGCGACAGCCGCGAGGTGCACCAGGCCGTGCGCCATGCGGTCGAGAACGCCTTGGCCGCGCCCAGGGCGGCAGCGGCGCCCTCAACGATTGCCACGAGTTCATTTCCCGAACCCGGCAGGCAGGCGCCCCGGATGCAGTGGGCGCAACCTGCTATTAATTTCGGAGCAACCCGGGTTTCGGACATCGGCGCGCTGTGGCAGCCGTCCGCCCTCCAGCCGGCTTCGCCCGGCGTCACCGGCACCGAGCCCCCTGGCTCCGTTCGGGCCGAGCCTGTCGAGGCCTTCTCCCGCCCCGCAGACGGCGCTTCGATCCCTTCGACGGAGCTCAGGACAGGCAGCTCAGCGCGAGCGGACGCGGATGCCCTCCCCTCCGGCGATTGGCCGCTCGGCCGCGAAGGCACACAAAACGCTTGGCCCCTCGGCCGCGCGTTGGCCCAGTTGCAAGGCATCTACATCCTGGCCGAAAACGCCCAGGGCCTGGTGATCGTCGATATGCACGCCGCCCACGAGCGCATCGTCTACGAGCGCCTCAAGGCGCAGATGGACAGCTCGACGATTGCCAGTCAGCCCCTGCTGATCCCCGCGACCTTCGCCGCGACGCCACAGGAAGCCGCGACCGCCGAAACGAATGTTGAAACGCTGAAAACCCTGGGACTGGAGATCACGCCGTTCTCGCCCAAAACCCTGGCCGTGCGCGCCGTGCCGACCAGCCTGGCGCAGGGTGATGCGGTGGAGCTGGCGCGCAGCGTGCTGGCCGAACTGGCCGCCCACGACGCCAGCACCGTGGTCCAGCGTGCCCGCAACGAACTGCTGGCCACCATGGCCTGCCATGGCGCCGTGCGCGCCCATCGCAAACTCACGCTCGACGAGATGAACGCGCTGCTGCGCCAGATGGAGGCGACCGAGCGCTCGGACCAGTGCAACCACGGCCGCCCGACCTGGCGCCAGGTGACGATCAAAGAGCTGGACGCGCTGTTCCTGCGCGGGCGATAAAGCCCCCGCTCAGCCAACCGGCGGGTACTTCGCCGCCAGCTTGGCCACCGTGTTGAAGTTGCGGAACGTGGCCCGCACGTTCAGCGTGCGCTCGAGCACCGCGTTGGAAAACTTCGATTCGCTCTGTTTGAACTTGCAAAGCCAGTAGACCTCGCGGCCCTTCACTTCAAAGTCGTCGATGACCGTTCTGAGGTGCATCAACTGGGCCAACTGCGCCGCATCGAGCGACTGCGCCAGAAAGCCCACATTGAAGGCTCCGGCCTGGCGCCGCGCGGCCTCATCAAAAGGAGGGCTGGCGGCGATGGCTTGCAGCTCGGCATCGGTGCGCAAAAACGTGGCGACCTCGTAGCCCAGTGCCTGCGCCAATCCGGTCTCGATCCGGCGACGCAAGGCCGCCGCGCTGGACGACGGGGCCGTGAAGATCACGTTGCCGCTGGCAATAAACGTCTCCACCTGTAAAAAGCCCAGGGCCTCGAACTGCGCGCGCAGGGCCTCCATCGTGACGGTGCGGCCACCGACATTGATGGCGCGGAGAAAGGCGATGTAGCGCGGCATGGTGCTTAGTGCGTCGGGTGGCGGCAGAGCTATTGTCGTTGCTGGCTGTTTCCAGGCCTTACCCGAACGCACGGCAGGACCGGCAAAAGCCGTTAGGCTGCGAGCTTTGTTGCCTACAGTCTTCGCTGCTCATGAAACGCTGGTCCCTGCTCGCTTGCGCCGCCCTCGCCCTGACCCTGTTTGCCGGCTGCGCCACACTCGACGAGCGGCAGCGCCAGTGGATCTTCCAGCCCAGCGACCGCGCCCGCGAGAATGCGGCCGAAGCGGCCCGTGGCATGGACGAGGTCTGGATCGATTTCGATTCCCGGGTCACGGGTCAGAGCACCAGGCTGCATGGACTGTGGCTGGCCAGCGCCAGGGCCAACGCACCGGTGCTGCTCTACCTGCATGGCGCGCGCTGGAACGTGACGGGCTCGTCGCCGCGCATCCGCCGCATGCAGGAGCTGGGATTTTCGGTGCTGGCCATCGACTACCGCGGCTTCGGCAAGAGCACGGACCAGCTGCCCTCGGAAGACATGGCCTACGAGGACGCCCGCGCGGCCTGGGACTGGCTGGCCGCGCGCTACCCCAAGCGGCCGCGCTACATCTTCGGCCACTCGCTGGGCGGGGCGATTGCGATCGACCTGGCGAATCGGGTCGACGACGAGAAGGGCACCATGGTCGAAGGCACGTTCACCTCCATCGCCGATGTCGTGGGGTCGTTCAGCTCGGGCTGGCTGCCGGTCGACACTCTGCTCACCCAGCGCTTCGAGTCGATCAAGAAGGTGGCCCATGTCGGCTCGCCGCTGCTGGTGGTGCACGGCACGGACGACAGCCTGATCAAGCCGGAGCTGGGCCGCCAGCTCTTTGACGCGGCCCGCGGCCCCAAGGAATTCGTGCTGGTGCAAGGGGGCTCGCACCACAACACCCACGCGGTCGGGCAGGGCCAGTACCGCGAGGCGCTGCGCCAGCTGTTCGGGCTCAAGGTCCCGGTCTGAGCGGGCCCTGAGGGGCGATGCGGCGCCCCTTTCTGGTACCCTCAGCCGCATGTCTCCCCCCTCTTCCGCCGCTGTCGTCCAAGCGACCGCCACCGCCATGCGGCCTGCCCTGGTGGTGCTCGTGCTGTCCCTGCTGCTGGGCATCCAGCCCGTCACGACCGACCTGTACCTGCCTGCCCTGCCCGCGCTGACCGAGGGTTTTGCCGCGCCTATGACGCAGGCCCAGCTGACGCTGACCGCCTTGCTGCTGGCCTTCGGCATCTCGCAGCTGATCTGGGGGCCGTTGTCGGACCGATGGGGCCGGCGACCGATCCTGCTGTGGGGGCTGGTGGCCTACATGGTGGCTTCCGTGGGCAGCGCGTTCGCGCCCTCGATGGCGCTGCTGATTGTCTGGCGCACGGTACAGGGGGCGGCGATGGGCGCGGCCGTGATGTGCGCGCGCGCCATCGTGCGCGACCTGTACACGCCGCTCGAAGGAGCGCGGGTCATGTCCAAGGGCTTGTCGGGCCTGGGCGTGATCGCCTGCCTGAGCGCGCCCCTGGGCGGCCTGCTGTCCGACGCGTTCGGCTGGCGCGTCGCACTGCTGACGCTTGCCCTGTTCAGTGCCGCCGCGCTGGCCCTGATCGCGCTGCGCTTCGAGGAAACCGTGCCGCAGAAAAACCCGCGCGCCCTGCACCCGGCCACGCTGGCGCGCACCTGGTGGGCGATCGTGCGCCACCCCACGTTCCTCGCGTACTCGGCCCTGTCGGCCACCTCCTACGCCGGGCTGTTCACCTTCCTGGCCTCCTCGTCCTTCGTGTTCATCAAGGTGCTGGGCCTGAGCAGGACGCAGTACGGGCTGGTGATGTTCTCGATGTCCTTCGTCTACATCATCGGCACCTTTGCCTGCCGCGAGCTGCTTCCACGCCTGGGCGTGCGCCGCTCGGTGGCCCTGGCCGGCGCGCTGACGCTTGCGGGCGGCACGCTGATGGCGGGCCTGGCCCAGGCCGGGGTGCACAAGGTCTGGGCCATCATGGGACCGTTCTACCTGTTCATGCTGGCGCACGGCGTGCACCAGCCCTGCGGCCAAAGCGGCGCCGTCGGGCCGTTTCCGCAGGCCGCGGGGGCGGCTTCGGCGCTCAACGGCTTCCTGATGATGGTCTGCGCGTTTGCCATGGGCGGCTGGCTCGGCACCCACATGGACGGCAGCGTCTTTCCGCTCGTGTACGGCGTGTGGTTCTGGAGCGCGCTGATTGCGCTGGCCGCCTGGACCCTGGTGCAAAGCCATGGGGAAGCCCGCAATCCCTGAAGCGGCTGCGCCGCACTGCATCGCGCTGGCCGGGCCCACGGCCTCGGGCAAGACAGCGGCCGCACTGGAGATCGCGCGCCACCAGCCGGTGGAGATCATCAGCGTCGACTCGGCCCTGGTCTACCGCGGCATGGACATAGGCACGGCCAAGCCCTCGCGCGCCGAGCTGGCGGCCGTGCCGCACCACCTGATCGACATCCGCGATCCGCTCAACGCCTACTCGGCCGCCGAATTCGTGGCCGATGCAAGGCGGCTCATGGTCGAGATCGGCGCACGCGGCAGGCTGCCCCTGCTGGTCGGCGGCACCATGCTGTACTTCAAGGCGCTGTTCGAGGGGCTGGACGAGATGCCGCGCGCCGACCCGGCGGTGCGCGCCGCGCTCGAAGCCCAGGCCCTGGCCCAGGGCTGGCCCGCGCTGCACGCCGAACTGGCCAGGGTCGACGCCGCCACGGCGGCGCGCCTGGCACCCCACGATTCCCAGCGCATCCAGCGCGCGCTGGAAGTGTTCAGGGTCTCGGGGCGGCCGATGTCGAGCTTTCACACTACAAAAAATATAGCAGGTGGTACCGATGGAACGGGGGCTACAACGCTGATCTCCCTGGAACCGCGGGACCGCGGCTGGCTGCACGAGCGCATCGCCCAGCGCTTTGACGCGATGCTGGCGGCGGGCTTTCTGGACGAGGTCATGGCCTTGCGCGCGCGCGGCGATTTGTCGAGCGCGCTGCCGTCGATGCGCTGCGTCGGCTACCGCCAGGCCTGGGAGGCCCTGGACGGTGCATTTCCCCTCGCGCAGCTGCGCGACAAGGGCATCGCCGCGACCCGCCAGCTCGCCAAGCGTCAGCTGACCTGGCTGCGCTCCATGCCGCGGCGCCATGTGGTGGCCTGTGACGAGCCTGCGGCCCTGCAGCGGGTGCTGGACCTGGTAAGGATGGATGCATGAGCCTGATCGTGCGCAACCTGACCAAGCGCTATGGCGTCACGCCGGTGTTCGCCAACGTCTCGCTCAGCGTGGCGCGCGGCGAATTCGTGGCCATCGTCGGCGAGTCGGGCGTGGGCAAATCGACACTGCTCAACTGCATGGCCGGCCTGGACCACTGGGACGCCGGCACGGTGACGCTGGACGAGGTGGACCTCGGCGAGCTCGACGACGCGCAGCGCGCGCTGCTGCGCCGCAAGCATGTGGGCTTTGTGTTCCAGGCCTTTCATGTGCTGCCGCATCTGGATGTGGCGCAAAACGTGGGCCTGCCGCTGATGCTGCTGGGCCAGCATGACGACACCCGGGTCCAGGCCATGCTGGGCGCTGTCGGGCTGCACAACCTGGGCGAGCGCCTGCCCCAGCAACTCTCGGGCGGCCAGCTGCAACGCGTTGCGATTGCCCGCGCGCTGATACACCGCCCCAGCCTGCTGCTGGCCGACGAGCCCACCGGCAACCTCGATCCGGCCACGGCCACCCGGGTGCTGGACCTGCTGGTGGCCCAGACCCGCGAGCAAGGCGCCTCGCTGGTGCTGGTCACACACTCGACGGCGGCCGCGGCGCGGGCCGACCGCGTACTTCATCTGACCAGCGAGGGTGTGACGGTCTGACAGCGGTCAGGCTTCGCTACCCTCGAGCTCGCGGGTCCGGATCCCCATTTCCTGCAACACCTCGCGCACGGCCTGCACGGCGCCGCTCATGCCGCGTTCACCGAGCTGGCCCATGCAGCCGACGCGGAAGGTTTCCACCGTGGTCAGCTTGCCGGGGTAGAGGACGTAGCCGCGCCGCTTGACCGCGTTGTAGAAGGCCTTGAATTCGTAGCGCGGATCGGCGGGCGCATGAAAGGTCACGATGATGGGCGCCTGGATGGCCGTGGGCAGAAAGCTGCGCAAGCCGAGCGCGGCCATGCCGGCTATCAGCTCGCGGCAGTTGCGCGCATAGGCGCCGCCGCGCGCGGCCAGCCCGCCCTCCTCGAAGTACTGCGCCAGCGCCGCATCCAGCGCGGCCACCACATGGGTCGGCGGCGTGAAGCGCCACTGCGTGGTCTTGTTCATGTAGACCCACTGGTCGTACAGGTCCATGGCCAGCGAGTGGCAGTTGCCCTCGCAGCGCTCCAGCGCCGCGCGCCGGGCCAGCACAAAGCCCATGCCGGGTACACCCTCAAGGCATTTGCCCGACGCCGCCACCACGGCGTCGAAAGGCGTCTTGCGGGCATCAATCTCGAGCGCGCCGAACGAACTCATCGCATCGACGATCAGGCCCTTGCCGTGGCGCTGCACCACCAGCGCGATCTCGTGCAGCGGATTCAGGATGCCGGTGCTGGTCTCGCAGTGCACGAGCGCCACATGGGTGATCGAGGGGTCGTTGCTCAGCAGCCGGTCGACGTCCTCGGGCCGGATCTGCGCATCCTCGGCATAGTCGAAGGTCGTGAGACGCCGCCCCAGCACCTTGCAGATGCGCGCGATGCGCTGGCAGTAGGCGCCGTTGACGGGCACCAGCACATGGCCCCCTTTGTCGCCCGGTGGCACCAGCGTGCCGATCGCGGCCTCGACCGCGAAGGTGCCGCTGCCCTGCAGCGGCACGCATTCATGGCTGCCCTCGCCGTGCACGATGCGCAGCAGGCCTTCGCGCAGGCGCGCCGTGATCTGGTTGAAGTCGGCGTCCCACGAGCCCCAGTCGCGCAGCATGCTTTGCTTGGTGCGCGCCGAAGTGGTCAGGGGGCCGGGGGTGAGCAGAATGGGGCTGGTGGTCATGGGGATCTCCATCGGTGGCTTCGGGGAAACGGGGGAAACTGATGCAGGACTTCAGTGGCCGGCGAGGTTGCGCCAAGCCTGGGTTTTTCCCAGCAGCACGCGGGTGGCCAGCGAGTACAGCAGGCACACGAGCACCGAGGTCAGCACGATCAGGCTGGCCAGGGCGGCGGCCGGACCGATCTCGCCGGCGCCGTCGAGGTTCATGATGGCCACCGAGGCGAGCACGGTGTCGGGCGAATACAGGAACACCACGCCCGAGAGGGTGGCCATCGAGACCACGAAGTAGTAGCGCGCGATGTCCAGCACCGCGGGCAGGCACACGGGCAGCGTGACGCGGAAAAACGTCTTGTAGAACGGCACCTTGAGCGAGGCCGAGACCGCCTCGAATTCGTTGTCGATCTGCTTGAGCGCCGTCACGGCCGTCAGGTGGCTGGAGGTGTAGTAGTGCACGATCACCGACAGCACGAGGATGCTCATGCTCGAGTAGAGGAAGTTCAGCGGGTTATTCGGATGATTGAAGAACATGATGTAGCCCAGGCCCAGCACCAGGCCCGGCACCGCCATCGACAGCATGGCCAGCAGGTGGACCAGCGGCCGGACCAGGTCCAGGCCACGCGACTTCTCGGTCAGGTAGGCGCCGACGAACACGGCGATCGAACCGAACAGCGCGACGCAAAAGCCCATCTTCAGGCTGTTGCCGTAGGCCGATGCGAGGTCGCCGTCGATCAGCGCGAACTCGTAGTGGCGCAGCGTCAGCGCGAGGTTGTAGGGCCACAGCGTGATGAACGAGGTCCAGACCGCCATGCCGACAACCGCCAGCAGCAGGCCGCAGATCAGCACGCAGTAGGCCGTCATCAGCACATCGAAGCCGCGGCTCGGTTTCGGCACATGGGGCACGGAGCGGGCCGAGAGCTGGGCCCGCAGCTTGCGGCGCACGCGGCTGTCGATCAGGAACGAGGCGATCGACGGGATCAGCAGCAGCAGCCCGACCACGGCGCCGCGACCGAAGTTTTGCTGGCCCACCACCTGCTTGAACACGTCGACCGACAGCACGTTGAAGTTGCCGCCGATCACCTTGGGCGCGCCGAAGTCGCTGATCACATAGGTGAAGACCACGGTGGCCGCGCTGATCAGACCGTACTTGCACGAGGGCAGCGTGATCGTGAAGAACTTGCGCCAGCGCGTCGTGCCCAGCGAATCGGCTGCTTCGAAGAGCCGACCGTCGGCCAGCGACAGCGCCGTCAGCAGAATCATCAGCGCATGCGGAAAGGTGTTGTAGACCTCCGACAGGATGATGCCCGGCGCCCCGTAGATCGTCTCCAGGCCGATCACCTGCAGCAGGGGCTTGAGCACCCCCTGGTTGCCGAACCACTGGATAAACGCGATGGCCGACAGCAGCGAGGGAGCCAGCAGCGGGATCAGCGCGATCAGGCGGAAGGTGCCCTTCAGCGGCGCGCAGCTGCGCGTGAGCGCATAGGCAAAGGTGAAGGCCAGCGGCACCGAGATCAGCACCACGGTGGCGGCGACCCAGACCGAGTTCCAGACCGCGCCCAGTAGCGCCGGGCTGCTGAGGTAGTCGGCGAAATGCGTGAAGCCGATGAAATGCCCGTCGTTGTCCTGCACGGCGCGCATCAGGATGGACGCCATCGGCGCGAGCAAAAACAGCACCAGAAACAGCACGACGGCCAGCAGCACCACGCGCGCGATGACATCCTCGCGCGACAGGCCCAGGCTCCGCGGCGCGGCGGCCCGCGCATGCAGCATGGGGGTTGCGGCCTTCATCGCGCCACCTCCTGGGATGTGACCGGGAAGACACGGATGCGCTCGCTGCGCAAGACCAGCGGGATCCGCGCACCGACGCGAACACCCAGATCGTGCAGCTGGTTCAGCGAGAAACTGATCTGCAGCGGCTGACCGTCGAGCTCTTCGATGCACATCTCGGCCAGGCAGGAGGCGCCCAGGAACTCGACCTTGCGGACCTCACCCCAGATCCGGTTCGCCGCGCCCTCGGGCGCCACTTCGGTCGCGCGGTCTTCTGGACGCAGGTACAGCCGCACAGCCTGCCCCGGCGCATGGTCGCCGCCGTCGCCGCACTGCAGCTCCAGGCGGCCGGCACGAAAGCGTCCGCGCCCCAGCGCGATGGCCGGCAGCACGTTGACCTTGCCGACGAAATCGGCCACGAAGGGCGTGGCCGGGCGCTCATAGATTTCATGCGGGCTGCCGACCTGCTCGATCACGCCCTGGTTCATGACGACGATGCGGTCGGCCATCGACAGCGCCTCCTCCTGGTCGTGCGTGACCATGATGGTGGTCACGCCCAGCTGTTGCTGGAGCCGGCGAATCTCGCCACGCAGCCGGATGCGCTCCAGCGCGTCGAGCGCCGACAGGGGTTCGTCCAGCAGCAGCAGGCGCGGCGCGGTCGCCAGCGCACGGGCCAGCGCAACGCGCTGCTGCTGCCCGCCCGAGAGCTGGGACGGGTATTTGGCGCCCGAAGTCGGCAGGCCCACGAGCTTGAGCAGTTCCTCAACGCGCGCCTGGACCTCGGCCCTGGGCTTCTTGCGGTTGACCAGCCCGTAGGCCACGTTGTCGGCGATCGTGAGGTTGGGAAACAGCGCGTAGGACTGGAACACGATGCCGTAGTCGCGCTTGACCGGCGGCAGCCAGGAGATGTCGCGCCCGTTTTGCACGATGCGCCCGCCGGTTTGCGTCTCCAGCCCGGCAATGATGCGCAGCAGCGTCGTCTTGCCGCAGCCCGAGGGGCCCAGCAGGCACAGCATTTCGCCTTGGCGCACCTGCAGGTCGATGTGCTTGAGCACCTGGAATTGGTCAAAGCGCTTGTGCACGCCTTCGATGGCCAGCGCGATCTGCGCGTCGCTTTGGGGCAAGGGGGCCGCCAGTTCAGCCGGTAGTCTCATGTCCATGTCTCGTCCTGTTCCGAGGTTGTCTCCAGCGTGCGGGGCGGCTGCCGCCCCACTGCGTCGCGCCGCACCGGGCTGACCGGCTGAAGCCGGAGAGCCATTTGCGACATCGTGGCGCAATAGTAGATCGTCAACTGAAATATGTCAACTGTTGACAATTTTCAATTTGCATGCTTTAATCACAGCCATGACATCTTGCGGACCCCACAAGCCATGAGCACCACCCTCACCCCCCTGCAACTGGTACAGCTGAACTCCCTGCCCTCGCTGGCGCAGGCCGAGATCGAGCAGATGATCCTGCGCGGCGACCTGGGCGTGGGCCAGCGCATCAACGAAAGCGAGATTGCCAGCCGCTTCGGCATCAGCCGCGGCCCGGTGCGCGAGGCCCTGCGCGCGCTGGAAGAATGCGGCCTGGTGCGCTCGGAGAAAAACCGCGGGGTGTTCGTGCGCGAAATCTCGCTGGCCGAGGCCGACGAGATCTACGACCTGCGCGAAGCGCTGGACGAGCTGATCGGGCGGCGGCTGGCGCTGCGGGTCACGGCGGCGCAGCTCGAGGTGCTCAGCGCCCTGCTCGCGGAAATGGACGCTGCGATGGCAGGCCAGGATGTGAAGCGCTACCACGCGCTGAACCTGGAATTCCACGACGCTCTGGTCGACTTCGTCGGCAATTCGCGGCTGAGCGAAACCTACCGCCGCCTGACCAAGGAACTGCTGCTGTTTCGCCTGCGCGGGCTGCAGGACGGCGGCGGTTTTGCCGTCTCGAACGCCGAGCACAAGGCGATGGTCAAGGCCATCGCCTCGCGCGACGAAGAGCTTGCCGGGCGCGTGCTGCGCGCCCACGCCGCCGACAGCCGCGCCCGCATGCACAAGGCGGCCGACAAGGCCCTCATGCACACCCCCGCCAACCTGACCTCCCGATGACAACCCTGCGGCCCGCCACGGCCGTCACCACCTGAGGAACACCATGAAACACGAGATCACCGTCAACAACAGGCGCTACCAATGGATGGATCACCCGGTCGTGGTGGTCTGCGTGGACGGCTGCCAGTACGAGTACATCACGGCGGCTGTGGACGCGGGCGTGGCCCCGTTTCTCGGCCGGCTGCTTGGCGGGCGCGGCACCTGCTACCTGGCCGACTGCGTGATCCCGAGCTTCACCAACCCGAACAACCTGTCGATCGTGACCGGTGCGCCGCCCTCGGTGCACGGCATCTGCGGCAACTACTTCTTCGACCGCGAGCGCGGCGAGGAGGTGATGATGAACGACCCGCGCTACCTGCGCGCCGGCACGATTCTGGCGGCCTTCTCCGAGGCGGGCGCGAAGGTGGCGGTCGTCACCGCCAAGGACAAGCTGCGCAAGCTGCTGGGCCACCGGATGAAGGGCATCTGCTTCTCATCGGAAAAGGCCGACCAGGTCACGCTGGCCGACAATGGCATCACCAACGTCGTGGAGATGGTCGGCATGCCTGTGCCCTCGGTCTACAGTGCCGAACTGTCCGAGTTCGTGTTCGTGGCCGGCGTCAAGCTGATGGAGCGCGAGCGTCCCGACCTGATGTATTTGTCGACCACCGACTACATCCAGCACAAGGCGGCTCCCGGCACGCCCGTCGCCAACGACTTCTACGCCATGATGGACCGCAATCTCGCCCGCCTCGACGAACTCGGCGCGACCCTCGTGCTGACCGCCGACCATGGCATGAACGCCAAGCACGGCGAAGACGGCCAGCCCAATGTGATCTACCTGCAGGACATGCTCGACGACTGGCTCGGCCAGGACCATGCCCGGGTCATCCTGCCCATCACCGACCCCTATGTCGTGCACCATGGCGCGCTGGGCTCGTTCGCCCTGGTCTACCTGCCCGAAGATGTCGATGCCGCGGCGCTGCGCGAGCGCATTGCCGCGCTGCCGGGCATCGAGTCGGTGCTGTCGCGCCTGCAGGCCTGCGACCATTTCGAACTGCCGTTCGACCGGGTCGGCGACATCGTCGTGGTGTCACGCCAGGACACGGTGATCGGCACCAGCGTCGAGCGCCACGATCTCTCGGGGCTCGATGTGCCGCTGCGCTCGCACGGCGGCATCTCGGAGCAGAAAGTGCCGCTGGTGGTCAACCGCCACGTCGCCGGCGATTTCCCGGACCGGCGCTGGCGCAATTTCGATGCCTTCGATCTCGGCCTCAACCTGGCCCGCTAACAGGAGTAACCATGTCTGCCGTACTGGCCCCATCCCGTTCCATCATCCACGAGTCGCTGCGCATTGCCGGCGAGAAGGTTTCGCGCGACCGCGTGATCGAGGTGACGCACCCCTACAGCGGCGAGGTCATCGCGACCGTGCCCAGGGCGACGCTCGACGATGTGAAGCGCGCCCTGCGCATCGCACGCGACTACCGCGCCAGGCTGACCCGCCACGACCGCTACCGCATCCTGATGAAGGCCGGCGAGATCGTGGCCGCGCGGCGCGACGAGATTGCGCGCCTGATCACGCTCGAATCGGGCCTGTGCCTCAAGGACACGCAGTACGAGGTGGGCCGCGCCTCCGACGTGATGCTGTTCGCCGCGAACCAGGCCCTGGTCGACGACGGCCAGGTGTTTTCCTGCGACCTCACGGCCCATGGCAAGAGCCGCAAGGTCTACACGATGAAGGAGCCGCTGCTGGGCGCGATCACGGCGATCACGCCGTTCAACCACCCGCTCAACCAGGTGATCCACAAGGAGGCGCCGGCGGTGGCCACCAACAACCGCGTCGTGCTCAAGCCCAGCGAGAAGACGCCGCTGGCGGCCTGCCTGATCGCCGACATCCTGTACGAAGCCGGCCTGCCGCCGCAGATGCTGTCGGTCGTGACGGGTGATCCGGCGGAAATCGCCGACGAGCTGCTGACCAGCCCCGATGTCGACCTGGTCACCTTCACCGGCGGTGTCGCGATCGGCAAGTACATCGCGGCCAAGGCGGTCTACAAGCGCCAGATCCTCGAACTCGGCGGCAACGACCCCATCATCGTGATGGACGACGCTGACATTGAAGAAGCCGCCACGCTCGCGGCCAGCGGCTCGTACAAGAACTCGGGCCAGCGCTGCACCGCGATCAAGCGCATGCTGGTGCATGAAAGCGTGGCCGACCGCTTCGTCGAGCTGTTGGTGCAGAAGACCATGGCCGTCAAATACGGCGACCCGTTCGATCCGGGCATGGACATGGGCACGGTGATCGACGAGTCCGCCGCGATCCATTTCGAGAAGGTCGTCAACGAGGCCATCGCCCAGGGCGCGAAGCTGCTCGTGGGCAACGTGCGGCTCGGCGCGCTGTACTCGCCGACCGTGCTCGACCATGTCAGGCCCGAGATGACGGTGGTGCGCGAAGAGACCTTCGGCCCGGTGTCGCCCGTGATCCGCTTCAAGACCCTGGACGAGGCGATCCGGATCGTCAACGGCACGGCCTACGGCCTTTCGTCGTCGCTGTGCACCAACCGGCTCGACACCATCACTCGCGTCGTGCAGGAACTGCATGTGGGCAGCGTCAACGTGCGCGAAGTTCCGGGCTACCGCCTGGAGATGACGCCGTTCGGCGGCATCAAGGACTCGGGCCTGGGCTACAAGGAAGGCGTGCTGGAGGCGATGAAGAGCTTTTGCAACACCAAGACCTATTCGCTGCCCTGGTAAGAGCAGCGGCCCAGGCCGCTGTACTCCCTCACCCATTCAGGAGATCTGCCATGCTGATCGGAGTCCCCAAGGAAATCAAGAGCCATGAATACCGCGTCGGCCTCACGCCCTCGTCGGTGCGCGAGCTGACCTCGGCCGGCCATCGCGTGATCGTGGAGCGCAACGCTGGCGCCGGCATCGGCGCCAGCGATGCCGAATACGAACAGGCCGGCGCCGGCATCGTGCAGGGGGCCGACGAGGTGTTCGCCCGCGCCGACATGATCGTCAAGGTCAAGGAGCCTCAGGCGCCGGAGCGCGCGCAGCTCCGGCCCGGCCAGCTGCTGTTCACCTACCTGCATCTGGCCCCCGATCCGCAGCAGTGCAAGGAACTGGTCGACAGCGGCGCCGTCTGCATCGCCTACGAGACCGTGACGCAGGCCGGCGGCGGCTTGCCGCTGCTGGCGCCGATGTCGGAAGTCGCGGGCCGCATGTCGATCCAGGCCGCGGCCCACAGCCTGGAGCGGGTCCATGGCGGACGCGGCATTCTGCTCGGCGGCGTGCCCGGCGTGGCTCCGGCCAAGATCGTGATCCTGGGCGCCGGCGTCGTGGGCTCGAACGCGGCGCAAATGGCGGTGGGCACAGGGGCCCAGGTCGTCGTGATCGACCGCAGCCTCGATGCGCTGCGCCGCATGGACCGGCTGCTGGGCGCGCGCGTGACCACGCTGTTCTCCAACCGCGACAACATCGAGGAACAGGTGCTGTCGGCCGATGCCGTGATCGGCGGTGTGCTGATCCCGGGCGCCGCGGCGCCCAAGCTGGTCACGCGAGCCATGCTGTCGCGCATGAAGCCGGGCTCGGTGGTGGTCGACGTCGCGATCGACCAAGGCGGCTGCTTCGAGACCTCGCATGCCACCACGCACGCCGACCCGACCTATGTGGTCGACGGCGTGGTCCACTACTGCGTCGCGAACATGCCGGGCGGCGTGCCGCGCACCTCGACCTATGCGCTGAACAACGCGACCCTGCCCTATGTGCTGGCGCTGGCGAACAAGGGATGGCAGCAGGCGCTGCGAGACGACCCGCACCTGCGCAACGGCCTGAACGTGGCCGACCGCAAGGTGACCTGCCGCGAGGTGGCCAACGACCTGCACTACACCTACCACGACCCGCAGACCCTGCTGAACGCCTGAACCATGGAACAACGTCCCTACTGGCTGTCGCAGGCACTCACAGCCGAAAACGGTGGCCCCGCGCCGGCGCTGGAGAACGACACGCGGGCCCAGCTGTGCATCATCGGCGGTGGCTTTACCGGTCTGTGGACCGCGATCCTGGCCAAGCGCGAGCGGCCCGAGCTCGACGTGGTCGTGCTCGAGGCCGATGTCTGCGGCGGCGGCGCCAGCGGGCGCAACGGCGGCTGCGCGCTGACCTGGTCGACCAAGTTCTTCACGCTTCAGCGCCTGTTCGGCGAGGCCGAGGCGGTTCGCCTGGTGCGCGCCTCCGAGCAGGCCCTGCTCGACATCGAGGCTTTCTGTATCGAGCACGGCATAGCCTGCGAATGGCGGCGCCACGGCACGCTGTTCACCGCGACCTCGCAAGCGCAGGTCGGCGCCTCCGATGCCGTGGTCGCGGCGCTCGAGGCGCGCGGCATCCACTCGTGGCAGCGCTTGCCCCAGGACCAACTGCAGCGCCGCGCCGGCTCGCGCGCGCATCTGGAAGGCTGGTACTCGCCGCTGGCGGCCACCGTGCAGCCGGGCAAGCTGGTACGCGGCCTGCGCCGCGTGGCGCTGGCGCTTGGCATCCGGCTGCACGAGAACACCGCGATGCTGGGCCTCGAGGAGGGCTCGCCGCCGGTGGTCCGCACCCCCTCAGGCAGGGTCACGGCCGACCGCGTCGTGATCGCGATCAACGCCTGGATGGCGCGCAGCTTCCGCGAGTTCGAGCGCAGCATCGCCATCGTCTCCAGCGACATGGTCATCACCGAGCCGGCCACCCAGCAGTTGGCGGCCAGCGGGCTCGACGGCGGCATCTCGGTGCTCGACTCGCGCATCTTCGTGCACTACTACCGCAGCACGCTCGATGGCCGGCTGATGTTCGGCAAGGGCGGCAACACCTTTGCCTACGGTGGGCGCATGCTGCCGGTGTTCAACCAGCCCTCGCCCTACCGCGATGAACTGACCGGGCGCCTGCATCGCTTCATCCCGGAACTGGCCGACACGCCGATCGCCGCGAGCTGGAACGGCGCGTCGGACCGCTCGGTCACCGGCCTGCCGTTCTTCGGCTGCCTGCGCGGTCGCCCCGACGTGTTCTACGGCTTCGGCTACTCGGGCAATGGGGTCGGCCCCAGCCGCATGGGCGGCGAGCTGCTGTCCTCGCTGGCGCTGGGGCTGGACAACGAATGGACGCGCAGCCCCCTGGTGCGCGGCCCGCGCGGGCGCTTCCCGCCCGAGCCGATCCGCTTTGTCGGCTCGCTCATGGTGCGCAACGCGGTGCGGCGCAAGGAAGCAGCCGAGGACCGCGGACGCCGCCCGTTCCCGCTCGATGTGGCGCTGTCGCGCTTCGCCGCCGCGGCCGGCAAGGCCGACAAGGGCTGAAACGGCCCGGCAGGTCGCTCAACACGCAGGAGGAATCCTCCTGCGAAATCGTGCCTTCGGACGCGCGCTGGGCAGTGACGGGCGGCACCTCGCACCACCATCAAGCCACGATCGTTGCGCGGGTTCGCTCGGAAAAAAAGCGTCCCGGTGTCCTCATCACGAAATCGGCGAGGTGACGCGCTTGCTCGGGTGCTGCCGTTCGCATGTACAGACCAATATTGATGGGTATCGGCTGCGGAAATTCTCTGGCGCGGTCGAGGCTGCGGCAGCCGGCCGGAATCGTGGCGGCCATCATCGGGCCGATGCCGATGCCAACCTGTACCGCTGTGGCCATGGCCACCAGCGTGCTGGCTTCGCAGACCACGTTCCAGCGCAGGCTGCGATCCGACAGGGCCTCGATCACGCGTGTGCGCCACGGACAGGCTTCCTCGAACAAGACGACGGGCAGCGGCTCGTCGGTCGACACGCTCAGGTCTGAACGCACGGTCCACAACAGCTGCTCGGGCCACACCATCAGCGGCTTGCGAGCCACCTCGCTGGTGTCGCAAATCAGCAGATCGAGCTTGTCCTGTCCGAACAGCGCGGCCAGCCTGCGATTGCCATCGGCCATGATGTCGATGTCGACACGTGGATTCAGGTCGCGAAAGGCTTTCAGAATGTCGATCAGCCGCGTCGCGGCGAAGTCCTCGACCACGCCCAGCTTGACCCGCCCTTCCACACGCTGCCCGCCAAGGCGCTGCCTGACCTCGTCATTGAGGGTCAGGATCTCGCGCGCGTAAGGCACCAGCAACAGACCGTCGGCGGTCAGGGCCAGCCCCTTGGAAGAGCGCTCGAACAGCGGCAGACCCAGCAGATCCTCGAGACGGCGGATCTGCATGCTGACCGCCGCCTGCGTGCGGTGCAAGGCTGCAGCCGCCCCATTGACCGTACCGACATCGGCCACCGACAGGAAAGCGCGCAACAGGTAGGGATCGAGGTCAGTCATTCAACTTTATTTATAGCAGGCCGACAATTTTCCGGCTACCCCGTCTGAAACCCCGCTGCTACGCTTGCCTCCATTGCCAACACAAGGAGACATGACCATGCAAAGAGACATCAAGCGACGCGACCTGCTCAAGGCCAGTGCCGCATTCGGCTTGGGCTCGGCAGCGCTGGCCTTCCCGGCCGTGCACGCCGTGGCGCAAGGCAGGCCATTTGCCGGCAAGACCCTGCGCATCCTGACCTGGTCCGACGACACCGGCCTGGCCGTGCTGCGCAATATTGCGCAGACGTTTGAGGCCCAGACCGGGGCCCGTGTGGTGGCTGACCGAACCGGCAGCACCTCCGAGATGGTGGCCAAGCTCAAGGCTGCCGGCACGCGACCCCAGTACGACGTCATCACGCTCGCCGGCGTCGGCGCCACCACCCTGGCCAGCGCCGGTCTGCTCGACAAGCCCGACCTCAACCAGCTGCCCAATCTTCAGAACGTCGATCCGCGCTTTCGCACGGGCGCCGATGGTCACGGCATCGGCTACCTGCTGTGGACCGGCGGCCTGATCTACAACACCCGCACCTTCAAGGAAGCCCCCACCAGCTACGAGGAGTTGTGGAATCCCAAGTACGCCAAGCGCCTGTTCCTGCCCCCGGCGACCTGGACCGACGCGCTCGACACCATCGTCGCCGCCGCCAAGCTCACGGGCGGCAGTGCGACCAACGCCGAGGCCGGCTTCAAGAAGCTCGCCGAGCTCAAGGACCGTGTGCTCACCTTCGGCGAAAACCCGACCCAGATCGCCGAGCTGTTCCGATCCAACGCGCTGGACCTCGGCGGGGTCTATGCACCGGCGTTCTATGCCAAGGAGTTGAAGGACCCGAACTCGGGAATCGGCGCCACCTACAACCTCAAGGAAGGCTTCTTCGCCGACCTGATGTACACGATCATGCCCAAGAACCGTCCCGGCGATACCGCCGTGGCGCACGCCTTCATCAACCACTCGCTCGACCCGGTCGTGCAGGGCAAGATGGCCGAGGACGTGCTCAACGGCCCGGTGAACCAGAAAGCGGTGCTCTCGGCCGCAGCCAGGCAAAGCCCCTTCATCATCAAGCCCGAGCAGCTGGGCGACAAGGCGGTGATTCATGACAAGAGCGTGATTGCCAGCGTGCGCGAAAGCTGGATCAAGCGTTATACGCAAACCTTTGCTTGAGAGTCTGTCCGTGCATGCTGTTGACAGCGGGGCCTCCGCCATCACACCCCGGGCTGCCGCAGGCAGCCCGGCGCTGAGCCCCGACATTTCCAGGCCGTCGCGGCGCCCGCCCAGCACGATGTTGCTGGTGCTGCCCGCCCTGGTCCTGCTGCTGCCGTTCCTGGCGGCGGTCCTGTTCGTCCTGCGCTATTCGGTGTCGGGCGAGAGCCAGGCCATCGCCGGCTGGTCGCTCGCGCACTACCAGGCGTTGCTCGAACCGTTCTTCCTGCGTTCGGTGGGGCTCACGCTCAAGCTGGCCACGCTGAGCACCGTGTTGTGCATGCTGCTGGCTGTGCCGATCGCGATGCTGATGGCGGCGGTCGCACAGCCCCTGTGGCGGCGTGTCATGACCAGCCTGGTGCTGCTGCCGATGATCCTGAACCTGCTGATTCAGTCATACGGTTGGATGATGGTGCTGGGCCCGACGGGTGCGGCCAACAGCCTGCTGCTGAAGGCGGGCCTCATCGAGCAGCCCGTGCAAATGCTGTTCAACGAGTTCGGCGTGCTGATCGGCCTGGTGCAGACCACGTTGCCGCTGGCGGTGTTTCCGGTGTTGGGATCGATGCGTGTGATGTCGCAGGACTACCTCGAGGCCGCAGGCACCCTGGGGGCCACGCCGTGGCGATCGTTCTTCGACATCACCCTGCCGCTGCTCAAGCCCGGCCTGATCAGTGCCGCGTCGATCGTGTTTGCGTTCAACGCCAGCGCCTTTGCCATACCGCTGCTGCTGGGTGGGCGACGCGTGCAGATGATGGGCGTGGCCATCCGCGACATGATCTCGCCGCTGTTCGACTGGGCCGGCGCATCCGCTGCGGGGGTGGCGCTGATTCTGATCACCCTGGTCACGATGGCGGCGGCCACCTGGCTGACCACCCATGCTGTGCAACTCAAGGAGGTCCGCTGATGTCCGCTTCCTTGTGGTCCCGCACCTCCAGCGGCTCGTTCCGGGCGGTGATGCTGGCGCTCGCCGGCCTGGGCCTGGTCGTCGCCGCGCTGCCCGTGCTCGTGATCGTGGTCATGTCCTTCTCGGGCGACGGCAGCCTCGCGTTTCCGCCGCGTTCGCTGTCGCTGCGCTGGTACGGCGCCGCGCTGGACGTGCTGTTCGGCGGCGACAGCGACAGCGCGACCTCCGCCTTCGAATCCATGGCCACCAGCTTCACTGTCGGCGCCATCACCATGTGCGCAACAACGATGGCCTGCGTCCCGCTGGCCTACGCGCTGGTGCGCCGCGGCGGGCGGTGGCGCCAGTGGGTGGAATTGCTGTTCACGCTGCCGCTGGTGTTTCCACTGGTGGTGCTGGGTGTGGCCTACCTGCTGCTGAGCGAAACCTTGACCCGACAGACCGGAAGCGAACTGGGCCTGTTGCGACTGGCCATCCCGCACATTGTGCTGGCACTTCCCTTCGTGCTGCGCAACTGCCTGAGTGCCATGCACGGCGTCGGCCGCGACCTCGAAGAAGCGGCGATGTCGCTGGGCGCCTCGCCCCTGCGCGCGGCCATCGACGTTGTCGTGCCGCTGATGAAGCCGGGCATCCTGGCCGGCCTGATCTTCGCGTTCATCATCTCGTTCAACGAATTCACGATCAGCTTCTTCATGTACACGATCGACGTGCGCACGCTGCCGATCTGGATGTACAGCCGTACCGTGTCCTCGCTGGATCCCACCACGCTGGCGATCTCCACATTGATCATCGCGCTCGACGTGGCGCTCATCACCTGGGTCGACAAGATCGTCGCAGGCAAGGGCAGCCTGTTCTGAACCCCGGACCCCACACCATGTCTACACCCAACCTCATGATGCCTACGCAGACCAGCCATCTGGACATCCGCGGCCTGGGCAAGCGCTTCGGCAGCAACGACGCGCTGAGCGAGGTCAACCTCAGCATCAAGCGCGGCGAGTTTGTTTGCCTGCTCGGCCCGTCGGGCTGCGGCAAGACCACGCTGCTGCGCATCATTGCCGGCTTCGAAAGGGCCGACCGCGGCCACCTACTGCTCGAGGGTCGCGACATCACCGAGCTGGCGCCGCACCAGCGAGGCTTCGGCATGGTGTTCCAGTCCCTCGCGCTGTTTCCACACATGAGCGTGGCCGACAACATCGGCTACGGCATGAAGCTGCGCGGCACCGCAGCGGCACAGCGGCGTCGCCGCGTCGAGGAACTGCTGGAAGTGGTGCAGCTTCCGGCCATCGCCAACCGGCCGGTCTCGGCACTGTCCGGCGGCCAGCGCCAGCGAGTGGCGATCGCGCGCGCCCTGGCCGTGCCGCCCCAGCTGTTCCTGCTCGACGAACCCCTGTCGGCGCTGGACGCGCAGCTGCGCGAGAGCATGCAGATCGAGTTGCGCCAGTTGCAGCAGCGCTTTGGCGTCACCACCGTGGTCGTCACGCACGACCAGACCGAAGCCATGATGCTGGCCGACCGCCTGGTCGTCATGAAGCAGGGCCGCGTGCAGCAGTGCGACACGCCGACCGAGGTGTACCGCCGCCCCGCCAATGCCTTTGTCGCCGAGTTTCTCGGCGCAGCCAACCTGTTGCCCGGGACCGTGCAGGCCGACGGCAGCGTGCAGGTCCTGGGTGCACCGCTTGAGGCCGGCACCAGCCTGGCGGCCGGGAGTCCGGTGACCCTGGCCGTGCGCGCGCAAGACGTGCGCCTGCACGCCCTCGGCAGCGACGCTGGAGCGGCCGGGCATGCCGTGGGCGATATCGAATTCGTGCGCGACCTGGGGCCGGAGGCCGAACTGATCGTGCGCTGCGGTGCCGACCGGCTGCGCTGCCGAAGCGCAGACAGCGGCCTGCGCCAGGCCGGCGTGGGCCAAAGAGTCGCCGTGCACATCGACGCCCGGCGCTGCTCGGTGTTTGCCGCGCAGGCCTGAAGGAGCCAAGGCCATGACGACCAAGACACCCCTGTTCCTGAACGCGCAGGCCGTGACCCAGGCCCTGCCCTGGCCAGCGCTGATCGACTGCCTGCAGCAGGCGTTGCGCCTGGCCGATGCGGCCGTGCCTGAACGACTGCACTACAAGCTCGGCAGCGCCGCCACCGCAGCGCCGACCCTGCTCGTGATGCCCGCCTGGAGCGCCAGCCTGGGCGTGGGCACCAAGCTGGTCACGGTGTTCCCGGAGAACGCGCGCGCCGGCCTGCCGTCCATCCACGGCCTGTATGTCCTGATGGACCCGCACGATGGCCAAACCCTGGCGGTGCTGGACGGCGGCGAGCTGACCGCACGCCGGACCGCGGCGGCATCGGCATTGGCCAGCCGCTACCTCTCGCGCCCGGACAGCCGTTGCCTGTTGATGGTGGGCGCCGGACGCCAGGGGCGAAACCTGCCGCTCGCGCATGCCAGCGTGCGACCGATCGAACGCGTCCTCGTCTGGAACCGTTCGCCGCAAGAAGCACGCGAGGCCGTGCAGTCGCTGCGGGCCCAGGGCCTGCATGCCGAGATCGCGCCGTCCCTGCCCGAAGCAGCGGCACAGGCCGACATCATCAGCTGCGCGACCCTGTCGACCGAGCCCCTGCTGGCCGGCGAATGGCTGCGCCCGGGCACCCATGTCGACCTGGTCGGTGCCTTCACGCCTGCGATGCGCGAGACCGACGACCGCGTGTTCGAGCGCGCTGACGCCGTGTGGTGCGATACCCGCGACGGCGCGTTCAGCGAGGCCGGCGACATCGTGCAGGCCGTCAAGAGCGGCGCCTTCGACCCCGCGCGTCTGGCCGGCGACTTGGCCACCTTGTGCCGCGGGCCGGACCGGGCACGCCGCAGCGCCGACGACATCACCGTCTTCAAGTCGGTGGGCATGGCGCTGGAAGACCTGGCCGCCGCCCGCCTGTGCGTCGATCACCACACCACCGCTGGCGCTACGCAGTCAACGCAGCCGGCCAGCATTCTTTCCAGAGACCCATCATGAGCTTCGACCCACGCCACCTCGCGCGCCTGCGAGACCGCTACGCCGACGCCTCGGGCAGCGACATCTTCGACCCCCAGTTCAAGGCCGTGGCCGATCGCATCTTCAGCAGCTCCGACCGCCGCAAATGGCCCTTCGCCGATGTCGCGACCTTTCTCGATGCACCCTATCGGCCCGACGCGCTGGCCCGGCAACCGTTCGACTTCGCCGGCCTCGACGTGGCGCTGATAGGTGTGCCCATGGACCTGGGCGTGACCAATCGCGCCGGCGCCCGCCTGGGGCCGCGTGCCGTGCGCTCGATCGAGCGCATCGGGCCGTATGAGCATGCGCTGCGCGTGGCACCGCTGACCCGCCTGAGAGCGGCCGACGTCGGCGACGTGCCGATGCGCAGCCGCTACAGCCTGGCCGACTGCCATGCCGACATCGAGGACTGCTTTGCCCAGATCGTGAAGGCCGGCGTGATCCCGCTCGCCGTCGGCGGCGACCATTCGATCACCGGTTCCATCCTGAAGGCCGTGGGGCGCGACCGGCCCGTGGGCATGGTCCATCTGGACGCCCATTGCGACACCGCGGGGATCTATGAAGGCTCGAAGTTCCACCATGGCGGTCCGTTCCGCGAGGCGGTGCTGGCCGGGGCGCTCGATCCGCGGCGCTGCATCCAGATCGGCATTCGTGGCGGCGCGGAGTACCTGTGGGAGTTCTCGTTCGACTCCGGCATGACGGTGATCCACGCCGAGGAACTCACAAGCATGGGCGTGCCCGAGGTGATCCGGCGCGCCCGCGAGGTCGTCGGCGACGGGCCGACCTATGTCACCTTCGACGTGGACTGCCTCGACCCCGTCTACGCGCCGGGCACCGGCACGCCCGAGGTCGGCGGGCTCAGCTCGCGCGAAGTGCTGGAAATACTGCGCGGCCTGGCGGGGCTGAACATCGTGGGCGGCGACGTGATGGAAGTGGCGCCGCAACACGATCCCACGAGCAACACCGCCCAGATCGGCGCCCAGGTCTTGTTCGAGATCCTGTGCCTGGTTGCGTTGTCGCCATCCTTCGCGCGACGCGCCGCGCAGTAGTATCTTGAGTGGCAGCGCGGCGAAGCTTTGAAGATGCAAGGAGACTGAAATGACCCGACACCATCACCAGCGGCTCGATCGCCGGTTCGTCCTCGGCGCCGGTCTGGCCGCCGCATCCCTGCTCGCGGCACCCGGCCTGCTGCAGGCCCAGACCCGCTCGCTCAAGGTAGGCGTCTACGGCGGCTACTTCAAAAAGTCGTTCGACAAGCACATCTTCCCGGCCTTCACCAAGGCCACCGGCATCGAGGTCGAATCGGTGGCCGAGCCGACCGGCGAGGCCTGGCTGGTGCAGCTGGAGCAGACCGCGCGGGCCAACCAGGCGCCGGCCGACGTGTCGATGATGGGCCAGGTGGCCCTTCTCAAGGGGCAGGCGACCAAGCTGTGGGCGCCGCTCGATCTCGCGAAGATCCCCAACGCCGGCGCGCTGCAGGATCGCTTCATCCAGAAGTACCCCGATGGTCGCGTGGCAGGCATAGGCGCAGTGTCCTGGTACATCACGCTGGTCAGCAACACCTTGGCCTACCCCAGCGCACCGCAGTCCTGGGCCGCGCTCTGGGATCCAGCCAACAAGGACAGGCTGGGCCTGCTGGCCCTGGTCTCGAACTCGTTCCTGCTGGAGGTCACGGCCAAGACCTTTTTTGGCGGCACCAAGGCGCTCGACACCGAGGCCGGCCAGCTCAAGGCCTTCAAGAAGCTCGCCGAGCTGAAGTCGAATGTGCGCCTGTGGTACCGCGATGAAGCCCAGTTCGAGCAGGCGCTGAAGTCGGGCGAGATCCCGATGGGGCAGTACTACCACGACGTGACCGGTCTGGCGGCCACCGAGGGGCACCCGGTGCGGTCGACCTTCCCCAAGGAGGGCGGCATCCTGGACTCGGGCTCCTGGGCCGTCTCACGCGCGTCGAAGAAGACCGAGGAGGCCCATGCGTTCATCAACTTCGTCTGCCAGCCCGCGATCCAGGCCCTGATGGCGCGCCAGATCGGCACCGCGCCGACGGTCAAGCGCAAGCTGCTCGACCTCAGCGACAAGGAGTTCGCCGCGGTGTCGTCCGACATCGATCCCATCGTGCCGCGCTACGACCTGTACCAGACGCGCTCCGACTGGCTCAACGAGCAATGGACCCGGCTGATCGCCGGATGATCGCAGCGGCGGTCGATCGCGGACCATTCGGGCAGGGCGAGCGAGCACAGAGGTGACGAGATGACAGGACTGGTCCTGCGCGACATTTCCAAGCGCTTCGGCGCCACCACGGTCGTCGACCAGGTGCAGCTGACGGTGCCCGAGGGCGGCTTCGTGTGCCTGCTGGGCCCCTCGGGCTGCGGCAAGACCACACTGCTGCGCATGATCGCTGGGCTGGAAGCCCCCAGCACCGGGGCCGTCTGGCTCGACGGCGAGGACATCACCGCCGTGCCGACGCACCAGCGCAACCTGGGCATGGTGTTTCAGTCCCTGGCCCTGTTTCCGCACCTGAGCGTGGGCGAGAACATCGCCTACCCGCTGCGCATCCGCGGCCGCTCGCGCGCCGAGCAGGCGCGGCGCACCGAGGAGCTGCTGAACCTGATCCACCTGCCGGGCTTTGGCGACCGGCCCGTCGCCAAGCTCTCGGGCGGGCAGCGCCAGCGGGTCGCGATCGCGCGTGCGCTCGCGCTCTCGCCCAGGCTGTTCCTGCTCGACGAGCCGCTGTCGGCGCTCGATGCCAAGCTGCGCGAGGCCATGCAGGTCGAACTGCGGCAGCTGCAGCAGCGCCTGGGCATCACCACCATCGTGGTCACGCATGACCAGCGCGAGGCCATGACCATGGCCGACCTGGTGGTGGTGATGGGCGAGGGGCGCATCCGCCAGGTGGCCGCGCCAATCGAGATCTACCGCCATCCGGCCGATGCCTTCGTCGCCGATTTCATCGGCTCGACCAACCTGATCGAGCTGCAGCTCGATGCGAACGGCCGCGCCTGGGCCTTCGGCTGCGCGCTGCCCGGCCTGCTCGCGCAGGGGCCAGGCCGGGCGACCCTGTCGATCCGGCCGGAAGACCTGCAGCTCACGGCCCCCGGGGACGGCGCGCCGGTCGGCCGGGTCAGCTTCGTGCGCGATCTGGGGGCGACGATCGAGACCTTTGTCGAGGTCGGCGGCAAGGTGCTTGTCGCCGTGACGACGCCACGCGCGCGCGCGCAGGCGCAGCCCGGCGATGCGGTGGGCGTGGTGCTGCCGCCGGAGAACTGTGTGGTGCTGGCGTCATGAGACGCGAGCCGCCCCGCCGTGCGGCGGACTATGCGCCGCTGGTGTTCCCTGCGCTGATGCTGCTCGTGTTCTTCGTCGTGCCCTTTGGCACGATGGTCGCGGTCAGCTTCTTTCGCCGCCAACCGGGCGGCTTCTACACGCCGGACTTCGTGCTCGGCAACTACGAGCGCTTTCTCAGCCCCTTCTTCGGCAATGTGCTCGCGTTCTCGCTGGCGCTGGCGACGCTGGCCGCCATCTGCGCGGTGGCCCTGGCATTTCCGTTCACCTACCTGCTGACGCGGCGTCCGCGCCGGGTCCAGACGCGCTGGCTGATCGGCCTGCTGTCGCTGCTGTCGCTGTCGGAAGTGATCATCGGCTTTGCCTGGTCGACGCTGTTCTCGCGCACGGCCGGCATCACGAACCTGCTGGTCGCGCTCGGCCTCATGTCGCAACCCCGGGCGCTGCTTCCGAGCTTCGGCGCCGTGCTCACGGGCATGGTCTACCAGGCCCTGCCCTATGCGGTGCTGGTGCTTTATCCGGCGCTCGTGCGGCTCGATCCGACCTTGATCGAAGCGGCCCGCACCCTGGGCGCCCATCCGGCTCGCGCCTTTTTCAACGTGGTGGTGCCGGCGCTGCGCAGCACCATCGTCGCGGCGCTGATCATGGTCTTCGTGTTCGAGCTCGGCTCGTACCTGCTGCCGCAGATCCTCGGGCGTCCACAGCACTGGACGCTGTCGGTGCTGATCACCGACCAGGCCATCTACCAGTCCAACATGCCGTTCGCCGCCGCGATGGCGCTGTTTCTGGTGCTGCTGTCGCTGGCGCTGGTCGGCCTGACCCTGCTGATCGGGCGCAAGGAGGGCGCGGCATGAGCACACGACTGCTGCAGCGGCTGTTCTTCGGGGCGATCACGCTGTTCCTCGCCGCGCCCATCGTCATCGTTGCCGGCGTGTCGCTGAATGAACGCCAGACCCTGGCGTTTCCGCCGCAGGGCCTGTCCTGGTCCTGGTACGCCGAGATCTTCAGCGACCCCGGCTGGCGCGGCGCGCTGCTGGCCTCCCTCGCTCTGGCCACCCTCTCTGCCGCGCTGGCCACCGCGATCGCGCTGCCGCTGGCCTGGTTCCTGTGGCGCCGCTACGCACCCTGGGCCAACATCTTCCGGCTGCTGGGCGTCGCGCCCTTCGTTCTGCCGCCGGTCATCACCGCGCTGGGCCTGCTCAGCTTCTGGGTCACTGCCGGGGGCTACGGTCAGCCCTGGACGGCGGTGATCAGCCATGCGATCTTCTTCGTCACGCTGCCGCTGGTGACGCTGACGCTCGGACTCGACGCGATCGATCGCTCGCTGATCGAAGCGGCCTCGACGATGGGCGCGGACGACCGCACCGTGCTGCGCACCGTGGTATTCCCGCTGATCCTGCCCAACCTCGTGTGCGGCTACGCCTTCGCCTTCGTGCTCTCGCTCAACGAGTACATCGTGGCCTACATGACGATCGGCTTCACGCTGGAGACGCTGCCCATCAAGATCTTCAACGCACTGCGCTACGGCTACACGCCGACCATGGCCTCGGTTTCGATTTTCTTCATCGCGATTTCCGCGCTGGTCTTCACCCTGGTGGCGCGCTGGGGCGATCTGCCGCGCCTGCTCGGGGCCCTGCCCTCGGACGAACACTGAACCTGCCGGCCGCGCTGCGAGCGGCAGGCCCATCGATCTCATTGCAAGCTCACTGACACCCACTCGACCATGACCATCCTCCGCCACGAACAGGGCCCTCGCATGAGCCAGGCCGTCATCCACAACCGCACCGTCTACCTGGCCGGCCAGGTCGGCCATGGCGCCACCACCGCCGATCAGACGCGCGACCTGCTGGCCCAGGTCGAATGCCTGCTGGCGCTGTCCAACAGCGACAAGTCGCTCATCCTGTCGGCCACGATCTGGTTGGCCGACATGAACGACTTCGCGCAGATGAACGCAGTCTGGGACGCCTGGATCGACCCGCGCAATCCACCGGCACGCGCCTGCGGCGAGGTCAGGCTGGCTTCGCCCGACTACCGCGTCGAAGCCTTGATCGTGGCCGCGCAACGCGGCTGAACACCCGGCCCGCGCGACCGTCGCACCCGCACAGACCAAGCCGAGCCAGCAGCCAGGTCGGGCGCAGCCCGGCACAATGGCTGTCATGCGCGAGCTTCTGTCCGTTTTCTCCTGGCAGGAAATCCAGCACCACCCCTGGCGCAACGCGGCCGCCGTGGTGGCGGTGATGCTGGGCGTGGCACTGGCGTTCTCGGTGCATTTGATCAATGCCTCGGCGCTCAGCGAGTTTTCCAGTGCCGTGCGTTCGGTCAATGGCGAGCCCGATCTGGAGCTGCGCGCGGTGCGCGACGGCTATGACGAGGCCTGGTTCGGCCGGGTCGCGAACCATGCCGCGGTGGACGTTGCCAGCCCGGTGCTGGAAGTCAATACCTATGCGCTGACCATCACCGGCGAACGCAAGCCGCTGCGCGTGGTGGGCGTGGACGCGCTGGTGGTGGCTGCCGTCGCACCGGCGCTGCTGCCCGTCCCGGCCTCGGGCGCCGATCGCTTGGCGCTGTTCGCACCCGGCACGGTATTTCTGAACCCGGCCGCACGGCAAACCCTGCTCAACCCCCTGCGCCCGAGCCTGCCCAATGCGTCGCTGCGGCTGCAAAGCGCGCTGCAGCTGCACACGGTGAAGGTCGCAGGCTCGGTCAGCGCCGGCGGCGGACCGCTGGCCGTGATGGACATCGCGGCGGCCCAGGAGCTGTTCGGCAAGCGGGGCCAGCTCACGCGCATCGACGTGCGCCTGATGGCGGGCGCCGACCGCGCCGCGTTCATCGCCTCGCTGCGACTGAGTGCGAACATCACGGCCGCCGAGCCCGGTGACGCGGCCCAGCGCGTAAGCAAGCTGTCGCGTGCCTACCGCGTCAACCTGACCGTGCTGGCCCTGGTCGCGCTGTTCACCGGGGCGTTTCTGGTGTTTTCGGTGCTGAGCCTGAGCGTAGCCAAGCGGACCCAGCAGTTTGCCCTGCTCGGCGTGCTGGGGCTGACCGGCCGGCAGCGCCTGCTGCTGGTGCTGTACGAATCGCTGCTGCTGGGCGCGATCGGCAGCGCGGCCGGCATCGTGCTGGGCACGGTGCTGGCGGCCCTGGCCCTGCAACTGCTGGGCGGCGATCTGGGCGGCGGCTACTTTGCCGGGGTCACCCCCAGCCTGCAATGGGACAGCGCCGCCGCGCTGGCCTATGGCGCGGCGGGCCTGCTGGCGGCAGCCGTGGGCGGCTGGTGGCCGGCCCGCGCGGCGCAGCGCCTGCCGCCGGCCCAGGCGCTCAAGGGCCTGGGGGCCGCCCCCCGGCCGGTCAGGACCCACTGGCTCAGTGCCGCCTTGATCGCCACTGGCGCCCTGCTGGCGCTGACGCCGCCGGTGGCGGGCATTCCGCTCGCGGCCTACCTGTCGGTCGCGCTGCTGCTGGTGGGCGGCATCACGGCCCTGCCCTGGCTCATCGGCCTGCTGTACGACCGGCTGGCCCTGCTGCTGTCGCGCCGGGCCCTGGCCCTGCTGGCCGTGGAGCGGGCGCGGCGGGTGCGCGAGAGCGCGGCCGTGGCGGTCAGCGGCGTCGTGGCCTCGCTGAGCCTGGCCGTGGCCCTGACCGTGATGGTCGCCAGCTTTCGCGACTCGGTGACGCGCTGGCTCGACGTGGTGCTGCCGGCCGACCTCTATGTGCGCACCGCCACGGCCACCGGGGCCAGCGACACCGTGTACCTGATGCCGGAGTTTGTGCAGTCCGTGGCCCGGCTTGAGGGGGTGCAGCGTGTCGCGGCGCAGCGCAGCAGCCCCCTGCTGCTCGACCCCGCCCGCCCGCCCGTGACGCTGCTGGCCCGCACGCTCGACCCGGCGCGCAGCCTGCCGCTGCTGGGCGAACCGCTGCCGGTGCCGCCGGGTCAGGTAGCCATCTATGTCAGCGAGGCCATGGTCGATTTGTACGGCGCCCGTCCGGGCACGCTGTTTGCCCCGCTTTCACAGTCTTTGGGGCCGCTGGCCCAGACGGAACAGGCGCAAGGCGCTCTGTTTTTTGTAGCAGGCGTGTGGCGCGACTATGTGCGCCAGTTCGGCGCCATCGCGATTGACCAGCGCGAGTTCCAGCGCCTGACGGGTGATGCGCGCATCAACGATCTGGCGCTATGGCTGGTCGAGGGTGCGGAGCCGGAGCCGGTGCAGCAGGCGATCCGCGCCATCGCCGAGCGACTCACCAGGTCGGCCGACCTGATCGAGTTCGCTTCCTCTCAGCAGCTGCGCGCGTTCTCGCTGATGATTTTCGACCGCAGCTTCGCCGTGACCTACTGGCTGCAGGCCGTGGCCATCGGCATCGGCCTGTTCGGCGTGGCGGCCAGCTTCAGCGCCCAGGTGCTGGCGCGGCGCAAGGAGTTCGGCCTGCTGGCCCACCTGGGCCTGACCCGCCGGCAGATCCTGGCCGTGGTGGCCGGCGAAGGCGCGGCCTGGACGGCCATGGGCGCGATCGCCGGACTCGCGCTGGGGCTGGCCGTGTCCCTGGTGCTGGTCCATGTGGTCAACCCGCAAAGCTTTCACTGGACCATGGACCTGGTCCTGCCCTGGGCGCGCCTGCTGGCGCTGTGCGCCGCCGTGCTGCTCGCGGGCACGCTCACGGCCTGGCTCGCCGGGCGCGCGGCTGCCGGCCGCGACGCGGTGCTGGCGGTCAAGGAGGATTGGTGATGCGGCGCCGCCCTTTACTCGGCCTGCTGCTGGCGGCGCCATGGGCCACCCCGACCCTGGCCCTGCCGGCGAAGGCCCTGGTGTTTCCGCGCGACCATGGTGCCCATCCCGACTTTCGCATCGAATGGTGGTACATCACGGGCCACGCCCAGGCCGGCGAGCGCGAGTTCGGCTTCCAGCTCACGTTTTTCCGCTTCCGCGTGGAGAGCACGCAGGCCATGAGCTCGGGCTTCGCGGCCAAGCAGCTGTTCGCCGCCCATGCCGCCGTGACCGATGTGCAGGGCCGCAAACTCTGGCATGACCAGCGCATCGCCCGATCCTCCGGCGCGCCGGGACTGGATCTGGCCACGGCCAGCGCGCAGGACACGGTCCTGCGCCTGCGCGACTGGTCGCTGCGGCGCGAGGGCGAGGTCTACACCGCCCGCCTGCCCGCCGACGAGTTCGCGCTGGCGCTGCAGTTCAGCCCAACCCAGCCCCTGCTGCTGCAAGGCGAGCAGGGCCTGTCACGCAAGGGGCCCGAGCGGCAGCAGGCCAGCTACTACTACAGCATGCCTCAGCTCGCCGTGCGCGGCAGCATCAGGCTCAAGGGCCGCAGCTTCGAGGTCACGGGCCGAGCCTGGCTCGACCATGAATGGAGCAATGAACTGATGCACCCCGCCGCCGTGGGCTGGGACTGGATTGGCATGAACCTGTTCGACGGCAGCGCGCTGACCGCCTTTCGCCTGCGCCGCAAGAATGGCCTGGCGCTGTGGGACGGCGGATCGTTTCGCTCGACCGAAGGCGGTCTCACCAGCTTCAGCCAGGGCGACGTCCAGTTCAGCCCGCAGCGGCAATGGAAAAGCCCGCTGAGCCAGGCGAGCTACCCCGTCGAATGGCTGGTGCAAACCCCGGCCGGCAACTACACGGTCAAGGCCGTCATCGACAACCAGGAACTCGATAGCCGCGCCTCGACCGGCGCGATCTACTGGGAGGGCCTGAGCGAGCTGTTCGACAGCAAGGGCCACAGGGTCGGGCGCGGCTATCTGGAGATGACGGGCTACGCCGGCGCGCTGCGCTTGTGATCACTGGGTCGCTGCTTCCGCCAAGGCGCGTGAAAACGCCGTCCGCTGGAACGCACGTCAGGCTCAGCATTCATATCCGCTATCGGCTAACCAGCGGTAGTCTGAAGTGTGAGGGTTTAGCGGGTCGGGCTAAGAAGTTATCCGTAAATAGTAAACTATCGCTCTGAGCCGCATAATGCGCGGCGACGGAGCGTGCCTGTGGTGGCGAAGAAGCGTGTCGATTCATGGGTGGTGACTGATGACTTCTGGCAG
>Ga0187892_10000556_pt1 | contig 97027 bp, 87 predicted proteins | sample MA1701073metaG_FD_139345 | JGI IMG/M metagenome (GOLD analysis project Ga0187892, IMG submission 139345) | Bio-ooze microbial communities from a basaltic lava cave in the Kipuka Kanohina Cave System on the Island of Hawaii, USA - MA170107-3 metaG ... | reverse complement strand
TGGCGGCGAGCTTGGCGCCGATGAAGAGACCGAGCCCGGTGCCGAGCGCATGCGACTTGCCCCAGCCGAGATAGCTCGGCGGCGGGACGGCCCGGTAGAACGGCAGGAGGTGGTCGCGCGGGCTCCCCGAGTCGTGGGTGACGATGGCGTCGCGCGGGTCGACCGTGCGCATGAACTCGCCGATGACCCGGTAGGGACTGATCGGGACCTCGGCCGAGCCGAGCATCGGCGCCCACTCGGCGAGCCACGCCGCGCGCACGCGCTCGAGCTCGGCGCGCACGCGCTCACGGCCCGCCGGGCGCTTCCCCTGCGCCTTGACCGCCTCGATGAACTGGCGCAGCACGAGGCGCGCGTCCCCCAGGAGCGGGTAGTCGGCCGCGTAGTTCTTGTTGAGATCGCGCTCGTCATTGGTCGCGTGGATGAGCGTCTTGCCGGCCGGGATGCTGGCCGCCATCCCGTGGCGGGTGAAGCTACAGCCGATGCCAAGGACCACGTCGGCCTCGCGGAGATATTTCAGATTATGTCCGGTCACGGCCGGGCCACCGGTGCCGAGCGCGAGCGGGTGATCCTCGGGGAACGCGCTCTTGGCTTTCATCGTGGTCATGACCGGCGCCTGGAGCAGCTCGGCCAGCTCGAGCAGATCATCCGACGCCTCGGCGTACAGCACGCCCTGGCCGGCGTGAATCACCGGCCGCCGCGCCTCGCGAAGCGCGCGGGCGGCGGCCTCGACGTCGCGGGCATTGGCGCCGGCCGACGTCACCTTGACCGGCCGGTACGCATCGATCAGCGCGTCGGGCACTTCCTCGTTCACGATGTCGGCGGGGATCTCGACCATCACCGGGCCCGGGCGGCCCATGCGCATCAGGCTGATGGCCCGGCGCAGGACGTCCGCGACCTGACTGCCCACGGTGATCGTCTCGACGGACTTGGTCACGGACGCGTAGGTGCGCGCCGAGCTGAACAGGGGGAAGACCTGGGCCCGGTCGCGCGGATGCCCGAGCGGCAGGAGCAGCGTGGGCGTGGAGTACGCGGTGGCGACGCCGGGAAAGGCGTTCTCGGCCCCGGGGCCGTACTGCATGCAGAACACGGCGAGCGTCTTGCCGTTCTTGACCCGTGCATAGCCGTCGGCGATGCCGACGCCCACCCGTTCCTGGCGGCAGAGCACGGGACGGATGTCGGCCTTGGCCGCCGCCTCGATCACCGGGGTCGTTGGATAGGCGCTCAGGAACTCGGCGCCCTCGGTCTTGAGAATGCGAGCGATCGCATCGACGACGTTCACGCTCGGAGCTCCCTTATCTCGCCGGGCCCGCGATGAAGAGGGGGATCCGCCGTGTGGTCTTCGCCTGGTACTCCGCGTACGGCGGATACGCCGCGACGGCGAGCCTCCACAGCCGCGCCCGCTCGGCCTCGTCATCGACCTCGCGGACCCGCATGGCCTGGACCGCCGTGTGGTCGCGGATCTCGACAGCGGGGTTGGCGCGCAGGTTGTAGACCCAGACCGGGTGGGTCGGCGCTCCCCCCACCGAGCCGACGAGGATGTAGCTGGCGCCGTCCTTGACGCGCATCAACGGGGTCTTGCGAATCGCGCCGGTCTTGTTGCCGGTGTGCGTCACCACGATCACCGGCAGCCCGGTGTCACGGAGTGTGGTGCCTTCGGTCCCCCCACTTCGCTCGTAGAGCTCGACCTGGTCGCGCACCCACTGCCTGGGGCTGGGAATGTAGTCGGGCATGGTGATTTCCTCCGGCAAACTCGTGACGTAGCATAGCTGACCGTGACCGCTGCGGCCGCGCTGGCGGCGCTCGGCCTCGCCGTCTCCGATCTGTGGGCCTTGCGCACCGGTCGCCGCCAGCATCGCCGTCGACTTCGACCGTAGGCTCGACGCCCCGCTCGGCGCGAGGCCCACGCCGAGCTTGCTAGCGGTCTTCCTTGAGCACCTCGTGGATGGCGGCCTTGATGTCGTCACGGCTGGGCAGGGCCGCCTGTTCCAGCGGCGGGCTGTACGGGACGGGAACGGGGGCGGCACAGACGCGGCGGATGGAGGCCGTTAGGGCGCGAAACGTGTCGGGATCCTCGGCGACGAGCGCGGCGATCTCGGACGCCGCTGAGCACGTCGCAGGCGCTTCGTCCACGATGACCACGCGGCCGGTCTTGCGGGCCGAGGCGCGGACCGTCTCCACGTCCAGGGGAACGAGCGTGCGCGGATCGACCACCTCGACGGAGATGCCGTCCTGCGCGAGGTCGTCCGCCACCGCCAGCGCCTCCCGCACGTAGTAGGCGAGGGCGACGACCGTCACGTCCGTCCCCGCGCGCTTCACGTCGGCGACCCCGATCGGGACGAGATGGTCCCCGTCAGGGACGGGGCCGGTCACCCCCGCGAGCCGGCTGCACTCGAAGGAGACCACGGGATTGTTGTCCCGGATGGCGCTCTTGAGCAGGCCCTTCGCGTCGGCCGGCGTCGATGGCAGGATGATCTTCAGCCCCGCGAGGTGCATCCACATCGAGTACGGGCTCTGCGAATGCTGGGCGGCCAGGCCGATGCCGCCGCCGGTGCTGCAGCGGTAGGTCACCGGGAAATCGGCCTGCCCGCCGCACATGTAGCGCATCTTGCTCGCCTGGTTGACGACCTGGTCCATCGCCACGAAGGAGAACGTCACCATGCGCCAGTTGACGATGGGGCGCACGCCGCAGCCGGCCGCGCCCAGGCCCATGCCGGTCAGCACCGATTCGGAGATGGGCGTGAAGCGCACGCGCGATGGACCGAACTCCTTGATCGGGTCGCCGGTGAAATCGGTCGCCAGGGTGATGACGCGCGAATCGCGCCGCATCTCCTCGGCCACGGCCTCCTCGAGCGCCTTCTGGAAGCTGATCTCGCGCAGCATGCTCCTCACCGCCTCACGGGGCGAACATGTCGACGAGCAGATCTTTCGGATCGGGGAACGGGCTGGCCTCGGCAAAGGCCACCGCCGCGTCGAGATCGGCCGTCACGCGCTCCCGGATCGCGCCGATCTCGGCGGCCGAGAGCACGCCGCGCTCGCGCACGTGCTGCTCGAACCGCGCGATGGGGTCGCGGGCCTTCCACGTCGCGATCTCGTCGGCCGGGCGGGTCTCCGGGGGCGGCGTGGCTCGCATGGCGTGGAAGTGCCAGCGATAAGTCTGGCACTCGAGGAGGCTCGGGCCATCGCCGCGGCGGGCGCGGGCGACGGCCTCGGCGGTGCTCGTGTGGACCTGCAGCACGTCGTTGCCGTCGGCGGTGACGCCGGGCATGTTGTACGCGGCGGCGTGAGCGGCGATCTCGACCCGCGGGTGCTGGACGGCCACCGCGTTATTGGCCGCGTACTGGTTGTTCTCGCAGACGAAGACGATGGGCAGCTTCCAGAGCGCGGCGATGTTGAGCGCCTCGTGGAACTCGCCCTCCGCGGCCGCGCCGTCGCCGAACAAGCAGACGGTCACGTCGCCCTGGCCCTCGAGCTGCGCGGCCAGCGCGGCGCCGCAGGCGATCGGCAACCCGCCCCCGACGATGCCGTTCGCACCGAGGATCCCGACTGCGAAGTCCGCGATGTGCATGGAGCCGCCCTTGCCCTTGCAGTAGCCGTCCACGCGCCCGAAGAGCTCGGCCATCATGCGACGGATGTCGGCGCCCTTGGCGATGCAGTGGCCGTGGCCCCGGTGGGTGCTGGTCACGCGATCGCGCGTCGTCAGGGTGGAACACACGCCGACCGCGACCGCCTCCTGGCCGACGTAGGGGTGGACGGCTCCGTAGATCTTGCCGGCCACCCGGAGCTGAATGGCCCGCTCGTCGAACTCGCGGATCAGGATCATGGTGCGCAGCATGTGCGCCAGGTGCGGCGTGTCGAGCGCCATCGCGTGCCCTCCCGCGGATCGGTTCGCGAGCATTGTAGATCATCGCGGCGCGCCTTCGGGGCCAGCGGTTCCCGCGCCGCGAATCCGCAGCGCCTCGTCGAGCCGGTGGCTCCTACTAGCGAGGGGCAGCCTCCACCCCACGGCCGGTGATCGCCGGGCCTGGCCGCTGTCCACCGCCGCCCGCTGCCGGCCCACCGTCGACGGCCCGTTTCGGCCTGCGCGTGGTGAGCGGTTCAGCGGTTCTGTCAGGGGCGCCGTCGGCGGTGCCCGCCGCCTCCGCGCGCCCCGTGCGCCATCCGAGCCCCTTGACTGCCCCGTCCGCGCTGGCGGAGGATCTCATCCGGCAGGCGTAGCCGCAATCCGCTCTGTTTCAGGGGGCGGCACGGCCTGGAGGCGGCGCGCGGCGTGAACCAGGGGAGAACCAGGGTTCCGGGGTGGCGCGGACGGCTGACAATAGAAAGACTATGTAAGTCCGGCCGCCTGGGCGCTGCCTTCCTATGCGCGGATCTAGGTATCACGCCGGAACCGCGTGAGGACCACGCGTCGTACCGCGCACTAGCTCGAAATCCTCCGAGAAGACAAGCGCGCGATCTTCGCTGGGGCCGCTCACGCTCGGCGCGCCGTGGACTTCCTGCATAGCGCGTCGTCGGGCGAAGAATCGACGAGGGAGCCAGCATCGGAGCGCTCAGAGAGCGCGCCGTGAGGCGCACTTTTGTGCCGCGCTCTCGACGTCCGCGGTGATGTACCAGGTGTGGTACAGTGACGCATCGGACAGACCCTGAAGAAGATTGCGGCGGCGTTCTACCGCGGACACCGTCGGGAAGCGAGCCGGTTCGTGAATGGTTGAAGGGGCTCGCTCCCGAAGACCGCCGGGAGATCGGTCAGGACATCGCGACCGTCGAATATGGGTGGCCCATAGGAATGCCGGCGGGTCGGCCGTTGGGGCACGGTCTGTGGGAGGTTCGCAGCTCGTCCGGGCAACCGCACCGCGCGTGTCCTCTTTTGCATCGCGCACGGGCAGATTGTGCTCTTGCACGGTTTTCTCAAGAAGACGCAGAAGATCCCGGACGAGGACCTGTCCTTGGCCCGCAGACGGATGACGGAGATTGAACAATGAGTAAGCGCACCAGGAAGAAGGGGGGTATCGGCTCGACCTTCGATGACTTCTTGAAGGAGGAAAGGACCTACGAGGCGACTCAGGCGGTCGCGATCAAACGGGTCCTCGCCTGGCAAATCGAGAAGGCCATGAGGAAGCAACGCCTTACGAAGGTCGAGATGGCTCGGCGGATGGACCCAGTCGGAGCCAGCTCGACCGGTTACTCGACCCCGACCGCAATTCCGTGACGCTCGAGACGCTAGCTCGGGCCGCCCGCGCAATCGGGCGGCAGGTCAATGTACTCTAGGTGATCGCTCTCCTGCTCGGGATACGGGACGACCGTGTTGATGTACAGGATGTCGCCATGGTCGTCGTACTCGAATGTCAAGGGCATTTCCATTCCACTTCTCCCGTTGGAGGACGGCGCGCCACGAACGCAGTGACGATCCAGTGTCTCACGGCCGGCCCGGTGGCTGACACTGTGGCCACGACAACATGCTTGCCGCCCATCAGGTCGTCGAACCGGCGAACGAAGAGCCGAGTCCCGGGTAGTCAGCGTCCGTCCGGACCTCGACAAGGACCCACGAGCGGGCGACCACAAGCTGCGACGGCGCTTCCGACGCCTGCTCGTACAGGACAACCGCCTCGTGGCGACGCCGCTCGGCCGGGTTGTGCGGGCAGGGCACCTCGTGGCTGGAGAAGATTGAGGCTGTCAAGCACTGTCGGGGGGCAGGGTGATCACGTCCTCGTACCGGTGGCGCCGGGTGATCAGGCCCGCGTGGAGGAAGACGTCGAGCGTCACCTCGAAAGCCGGACGCGTGATCTCCACGTGCGGCGTCCAGCAGCCGAGCCCCTGGTAGGCCGCGATGGTCGCGGTCAGCACCGTGCGGTCGGTCTCGGGAAAGAACGGAGCCTCGGCCTCGGCGATCCGGGCCGCGGGGGTGCTGACGACCCAGGCGCGCGCCCGGCGGTAGGCACGCATGAAGCGCCGGGCTCGATCCGTCTCGAGCCATTCGCGGGTCGCGGCCAGGCTCGAGAAGGCGCAGGCGCCGATCGCCTGGCCAACTGAGGCCACCACGTGACCCACCCCGTCGCGCTCGAGCTGCTGGGGGGCCGGACCCTGCTGGTGAATGTAATCGCCCTGCCCGTTCCGGAAGGCGTGGTCCATCTGTCCGCTCGGGACGTCGACGGCGTCGATGGCCGAGTAGTCCAGGCCGCGCTGGCGACAGGCGTACTTGAACATGGCGAGCGGCTGGACCCCGTGATCGACGAGCACGGCCTTGCCCTTGAGCCGATCCCAGGTGAACGCGGGATCGGGGTGACGTGCCGTGAGGAAGAACCCGTCCATCTCGTTGATCTGGGCGAAGTGCACGGCCGGCGGCCGCTGCCCCTTCTCCACGGGGCCAAGACCCTGCGAGGGCGCTGACTGGACCACCTCCACCGTCCCTTTCACGAGCCCATCGATCGCCGACGTGCCGGGCGGCGCGATGGAGTGCTTCGGCTGGAACCCCTCCTCCTTCAGGAAGCCCCCGGCGACGGTGGCGATCAGGGGCGTGTAGAAGGCGGAAAAGCGCGTGAACTGGATGCTGATCTCGTCGCTCACGGAATCCTCCCGGGACGCTCGCCGGATCCGATCAAGACCGCCGCCTCGGTGGAGCCGGGTCCACTCGCGCCGTCAACCGGCCTGCTCCGTCCTCCCCGAGGCAGGCAGGATCGCGCTCCATCTCGTCGGAGTCAAGCGCGCGGGACGCGCCAACAACCTGGCGGCCCGCACCGGACGGGGAGATCGCGGGCGGCCAGGGCCGCGCCTTCGCGGCCGAACCGCCCGCTGCCGGCCCACCGTCGACGGCCCGTTTCGGCCCGCGCGTGGTGAGCGGTTCTGACAGGGGCGCCGTCGGCGGCGGCGCCGCCTCCGCGTCCTCCGTGCGCCATCCGAGCCCCGTGCCCGCCCCCCTTGGCAACCCTGAAGAACTGGGGTCGCGTAGCGGCCCCTTGACGGCCGGGGTGCAGGCCTCATACTAGCGTTAATCAACACTCCTCAACGTCGAAAGGAGTACCACGTGGCCACCAAAGCCGCACGATCAACCCCTCGACGTATGGTTCAACGTCTCCCCCTCACCAAGGCCCGCATCTACCTCGGCGCGCTCGTGAAGCGTGTCCACCTCAACAAGGAGTACGTGATCCTCGAGAAGGACGGGATCCCCGTCGCCGGCGTCATGGACATCGACGAGTTCGAGGACTACCTCGAACTTCAGGATCCGAAGGTTCGCGAGGACATCCGGAAGAGCAACGCGCAGTACCTCGCCGGCAAGAGCCGGCCGGCTGAAGAACTCTCGCGCGAGCTCCACGCGATGACCGAAAGGAGAACCACGCGGCGCCGGAAGGCATGACGCCGCCTTTTTCTGTTCGCACGACCCCGCGCTTCGACCGTCTCGCGAAGGCCCTCACCCACCCCGACTTCCCTTCCCGCTACGACCGGGCGCGGGCGATTCTCGCGGACGATCCGTACAACCGCACCCGGGCCCACCACATCAAGAAGCTCGAGGGCATGCCGGTGGGGGACGGCCAGTGGCGCCTCTCCCTCGGTCGCTACCGCTTTCGCTACGACATCCACGGCCAGGAGGTCGTGCTCCAGTACTGCGGCCTCCGCCGCGAGGACACCTATCACTGAGGCGCCGAGCCTGACTTAATGAGTGTTATAGGCCGCTCGCCGGGTCTCCCACCGCTCGTCCCCACCTTGGCGACCCCGTTAGTGGCGACTACGCTCCGACGCTGAACGTGGCTCACGGCTTGAGCTTGTAGGTCCGCTCGATGATCGTCGCCATGTCCGGCCCCTTCCAGTAGGGCTGGATCCAGCGCATGTGCTGATCGGTCCAGTGGACGGCTGCCCGGCGCCAGTGCCCGCGGACCATGAACCGACGGAGAATGGTGCGGCCGTCGGAAACCCTTTCCAGCTCCTGCATCCGGCGCACGTTCGAGATCTCGATCGCTCCCGGAAGGAAGTAGACCTCCTCCAAGCTGCACGTGAGGGGTGCTCCGGGGCGATGACGGGGCCCCTTCGCATCATGGCGGGGAGCGGGTCGGACCTGCCGGTCGACGCCCGCGCTCGTGGCGTAGAGGATGGCGTTGATGGTGACGCGGAGCAGTCCGCGAAGCGGGTGCGAGTCGGAGATCGCCGGCTCGACGGTGATGCGCGGGGCGACCGCGTCGAGGTAGGTCTCGACCGGGGAGTCTTCCTCGAGGGCGATTGTGTGATGGACCAGGTGAGGGAGGTCGGCTCCGAGCGCATCGAAGGCGAAACAGATCTCGAGGGTTCTCGCCTCGCCGAGGCGCTCCTCCGTGACGTATATGGTCGCCACTTGGAGGAGCTGACCGGACAGCGGACAGGTCCCGTCGCCAGCGAGCATCCGCTCGGCCAGGGAAAGGACGTGTCGATCCGTGAAGACCAGCGCACAGGAGGGAAAGGGGACGCGCAGTTCCCGCCCGACGATGTCGAGGTCGGTGTGGTCGAGCATGTAGGCCAGCGACTCGTCCACCCAGAACGTCTTCCGGCGGTGCAGCTCGAAGTTGACCATCACCCGCAAGAACGGCGAGAGTGCCGGCGGCCGATCTGCCGGAGCGCTTGCGGGGCGGTGCGTCCCCTCCCACTCGCGCAGGAACCGCTGGAGGTCCAGGTTGGCGCGGAATCCCTCCTCGCGCAGGACCGTGATTGCATCCTCGAAGCCAGGCTCGCGGCGCAGCTGCTCGGCAACCCGCCGGCTGAGCTCACCGCTGCCCGGGACCATCTCGGCCGCGCGCTCGTGGGCGAGCGGAGGCGGGTGCGTGGGCGCAGCATGCTCCTCGAACCCGAGCTCGGTCCACATCCATGACGGGTCGTAGGCCGGGAAGCCACCCTTGAGCGCCCGCTGGTACATGCCCTCAAGGCCGCGGATCAGCTCGGCCAGCCTGGGGCGCATGGCCGAGTCCGTGGCGGTCTCCCGGGGCGTGCGGCCGTCCAGGGCGGGGATGGATTCGTCCAGCCACGCGCGGTAGTACCTCGCGTAGTAGTTCAGGGTGAGAGCCTCGGCCACGTCGGGTGGAAGCTCCTCGGCCCGGGACCGCTCGGACTTCTCCTCCCGCACACCCGGCCGCAAGCTTTCCCGGACGCGCCGAGCGAGGTCCTCGTGCGTCGTGGCTCGATGGCGGATCGCACTCTCCGCGAGCGATTCGATCATCGCGCGCCCGCGTTCGCCTCGCTCGACCGAGTTGGTCTCCAGGACAAGGCTTCGGTCGCGGTACTCGAGGCGCCCGAGACTGACCGGCTCGTTGCGCGGGTTCTTTCCCGACCAGCGCCACGCTGACTCCTCGACCCGTTCGATTCCCTCCCGACCGTCGAGCGACCGCACGAGCGCCGGGGCGTCGAGCACGTCGAAGATCACCCGCGTGATGACCATCTGCTCCCCGTCGGTGTTCCGCAGCTCTGGCACAAGGGGCTCGAGAATCCCCCCGATCCAGGCGTCGTGGAAGAACGGCGCCGTCTCCTTGTAGAACGCGCCGACGCCCGCGCCGGGGCGCTCGCGGAGGAAGGCTTCGCGTAAGGAGGAGAGCTGCGCCCGCGCCGACCCGTGAAGGAGCGGGGGGATCGGGAGCAGCCCGGCTTCGAGCTCCGGCTGGCCGGAGGCACCGCGGGGAACGATGCGGGCGGCGATCCAGTCGAACCGATTGAGCGTCCGGGAGCCAAGGCGCTCCCGGACCGTCACCTGGTCTCCCTCGAGCACGTCGCGCACGGTGAGCGAGACGCCAGGAAGCGCAGCCACCACCTCGTAGAGATGCATGGCCGTGCCTGCGAGAGTCCGGAGGTACGCACGCTCGCCGCTCGAGAGCCCGGGGTGTTCCTCCAGGAAGCGATCGACCACGAGCCGGCCATCGTCCAGGGTGACGTCGAAGGCCAACCACATGTCGAAGGCGTCATCGCTCTGCCGCCTCGTCCTCTCGTCCAATTCCCCGGGGTGATCGAGATACCTGCCCCAGAAAGCCTCCAGGGCGGTGTCGTCCTCGGGGCCGAGACGATCCTCGATGAAGCGATCGAGCTGGGCCAGGGCCGAGAGGCGCTCGGCTCCCGTGTAGCTGGCGCGATCCGGCTCTGGTCCGGATGCACGACCCGCGAGGAGGCAGCACTTCTTGAACTTCTTGCCGCTGCCACAGGGGCAAGGCTCGTTCCGGCCCGGCTTGCTCATGGCGTGATCCCGGCGATGGGACGGAGAGTAACACGACCGCCCGGAGCCCGCGCCGGCGCCGATCATCGTGGAGACGGGACCCTGGTCGCCCACTTGACGCCCGCCCACCTCGCAGGCGAGGATTCCGGCCATGTCGAGACGGCGACTATTCGACGTCGTCTTCGACGTGCGGACGCCCGATGCCACGGACACCATCGACCGCAAGTACCCCTCGATGATTCGAAGGGCGATTGAGGAGCAGTTGATCTCAGAACCCGACAGGCCAACGCGAAACCGCAAGCCGCTCCTTCGAGAAACGGCGATCGGTGCCACGTGGGACATGCGGTGCGGCCCGGACAACCGCTTCCGCATCTTCTACGACGTGCACCGGGATCAACGCCTGGTGGTCGTCCGGGCGATCGCCCGCAAGATACGAAGCCAGCTGTTCGTGGGGAGAGAGACGTTCGAGCCATGAAGATCGCGCCACTGGCAGAGGTCAAAGACAGGCTGAGCGCCTGCATCGACGCCGCCAAGAAATCGGCGATCGTCGTGACCCGGAATGGCAAGCCGGTGGCATTGCTGACCCCCATCCGGGAAGACGACGATCTCGACAGCCCGCTCCTGACGCATGATCGCCGGTTCATCCGTCTGCTGGCGCAGGCGCGCGACCGGGTACGCGCCGGCCAGTACCTCACCAACGAACAGTTCTGGCGAGAACTGCGTCGCCAGCGGGCTCGACGCGGAACACGACAGTCGGCTCGGCGGTCGGCAAGAACGGCGCGGCAGTAGGCTTCTCGGAGCCACGTCGTCAACCGAGGCCGCCCGCTCAAGGCGCTGGTCGAGCTTGCGCCAACGCCGGGTACGTGTATACTCACGCATTATGAGATCGAGGTCGAGGCTCGACGATCGCGCGCGCTGCATGGAGGTTGGGCACCTGTGCATGTGCTCGAACCTTCGCCGGGCCGCGCGCGCCATCACCCAGCTGTACGACCGACGGCTTAAGCCGAGTGGCCTCCGGGCGACCCAGCTCGCGGTGCTGGTGGCGGCGCGGGCTATGGACGCCGTGCCGGTGACCCGGATGGCGGCTGGGCTGGGCATGGATCGCACGACGCTCACCCGCAATCTTCGCCCGCTCGCGCGGCGCGGGCTGGTCGAGGTCCGCAGCAGCCAGGACGCGCGGGTGCGCGAGGTCCGCCTGACCGAGCGCGGTCGGGCAACGCTGGCGCGAGCGCTGCCCCTGTGGGAACGCGCCCAGTCGGCGGTCGCCAAGAGCCTGGGCGAGGCTCGTCTGCGCCGTCTGCTCTCCGAGCTCGCGGACGTCGCCACGCTCTCCTAATCAGTATGCGGAAAGACGCGCTGGCTGCCCCAAAAGGTCTGGTTGCCAGAGGGCGCGGTGAGTCACAGGACTTTGAACCGGGAGGCTAGAAAGGAGGTGCCGTCTTCGTTCTGTTGCCCTGATCAGTGCAGCTACACTAAACGATGGTCCACGGTAGACACGCGGCCAGTAGCCGGGCGGACGTTCACGCAGCGGAACAGCGGGAGCGCCCAGCGGCCCCCGTGGCCGCAGCTGGAGGAGGAGGAGTGATGGCACTGCAACCGATCATGCGACGCACCGCCCAGGGCGCCGCCGCGCTGATGGTATTCCTGGGCTCAACGTTGGCCGACGCCCAGGTGGGTTTCAACGCGCCTCCCGGGTTCATTCCGCCGCGGCTTCATCCGCAGGGAACGCAGCTCGAGACGAAGGAGCTCGGGGTGGGCGTGTATGCACTGCTCTCGGGCCGGCCTGGAGTCGACAACAGCGGCTTCGTCGTCGGCGAGCGCGGCGTGCTGGTGGTGGATGCCCACATCAACGGCGCAATGGCGCGCCAGATCCAGGACGCAGTGCGACGAGTCACGCCGAAGCCGATCCTATACGTCGTGAATACCAACTATCACGGGGACCACACCTTCGGGAACTACGCCTTCCCGCCCGAGACACGGATCGTCGCCCATCGGCGAACGGCGGAGCGCATGCGGGCGTTCGAGCACGAGAAGGAGTTCCTCCTGGCCACGGTGGACGGCGACACCGCTGTTTTCGCCGACGTCGAGCTCCGCTTGCCGGACACGATCTTCGATGACCGTTTGACGCTCGATCTCGGCGGCCGGGTAGTCGAGGTGCATCACTTCGGTTCCGGGAACACGCCGGGCGACAGTGTTGTGTACGTCCCCGAGGCACGGGTCGCATGGACGGGCAACCTCGTGGTCGGCGAGGGAACGATCCCGCCGATCTTTGAAGGGGGAACCGGCGCCTACCTCGTCACCATCGCGCGTCTCGCCGGCACGATCGACGCCAAGACCATCGTGCCGGGGCACGGTTTCCTGACCTCGAGCGCGACGCTGGGGCGGTATTTGCGCTATCTGAGCGATCTGATTGGCGCCGTCCGGGACGCGGTGGCGTCGGGCCGGTCACTGGAAGCGACGCTGGCCGCCATGCCGGTGTGGGAGCGGTACTCGCCTCCCGGTGACGCGGTGCCGCCGGCGGTGAGCGCGTTCCTGGCCGGGCTTCACCGTCTGAACATCCAAAGAACGTACGCCGACCTCGCGAAGTAGCTCTGGCCCATGAGCTACCCGGGGGGCCTGGTGCGACCCTGGGTGGCTCCTCGGGCTCGAAGCCTGGGCCGCGGTGCCGAGTGGGCCGAGCGCGCCAAGAGGTTCGACACCAAAAGAAGAGAAGGGCGAGACACCACCACCCGGGGGGCGGTTGACGAGACCCAGGCACAGACCTACCTTCAGCCCCATGACGGCATACAAAGCCCGGGCCATCACGGCGACGCCGCTCGACCGCCTTGTGCGGGGGCAGGGCACCTCGTGGCTGGAGAAGGTTGAGGCTGTCAAGCGACTGTCGGGGGGGCGGGGTGATCACGTCCTCGTACCGGTGGCGCCGGGTGATCAGGCCCGCGTGGAGGAAGACGTCGCGCGTGACCTCGAAGGCCGGACGCGTGATCTCCACGTGCGGCGTCCAGCAGCCGAGCCCCTGGTAGGCGGCGATGGTGGCGGTCAGCACCGTGCGGTCGGTGTCGGGAAAGAACGGAGCCTCGACCTCGGCGACCCGGGCCGCCGGGGTGTTGACGCCCCAGGCGCGCGCCCGGCGGTAGGCACGCATGAAGCGCCGGGCTCGGTCCGTCTCGAGCCATTCGCGGGTCGCAGCCAGGCTCGAGAAGGCGCAGGTGCCGATCGCCCGGCCGGGACGCGAGTGGTTCGCCCGGGCGCGATAGGGCACAATCCTCGACGTTGCGGATCGTGGCGTGGAACATCCGGGCCGGTGGGGGCACGCGGGTGGCGGGCATCGCGCGCCAGCTCGGGGCCTGGGCACCGGACGTGGTCGCCCTGGCCGAGTTCCGCGCGACGGCACCGAGTGCGCGTCTGGCCGCCTTGCTCGCCGCGGGCGGCCTTCGCCACCAGCTGACCACGGCCGATCCCGGGCGCCCGAGCACGAACGCGCTCCTCGTCGCCTCTCGCTGGCCGCTGTGCCGGATGCGGCTGCGGGGCCAACCTCGTGACCCTGCCCGCTGGCTGGTAGCGGCGGTGGCGGCGCCGCTGCCGCTCGTCCTCGGGGCGATGCACGTCCCGAACCGGGCCAGCGGACGGAAGTACCCGTTCCTCGACGCCCTGCTGGCCTGCGCCCGCGGCTTTCGCTCGGGCCCGGCCCTCCTCGTGGGGGACACCAACTCCGGCCGCCGCCTGCTCGACGAGGAGGTTCCTGCGTTCAACGCGCGCGAGGAAGGCTGGATCGACGGGCTCGCCTGCTGCGGGTGGGCCGACGCCTTTCGGCACCTCCGTGCGGACGCCCGCGCCTACACGTGGTACTCGCCGAACGGCCGGAACGGTTTCCGCATCGACCAGGCCTTCGTGAACGCCGCGCTGCTCCCCCGCCTAAAGGACGCCGCGTACGTTTGGGGCCGCGCCGGGCGACGGGGCCGTCTCGATGTCCTGAGCGATCACGCCGCGTTGCTCGTGGACCTCCGCGAGACGGCGCGCTAGCTCATTCACTCCTACCATCGAGAAGGGGAACCTTCGAACCTGCCCGGAGCAGGCAGCGCTTTGATATTCGAGGCGGTGGCCAGTAGTATAGGGCCGGGCCGGCGAGCGAGTGGGGGCTCCGGATGGACAACCAGGGCGGGGAGTGCCCTCGTGAATCGGCTCTCGATGGAGCCGTCCGAAGGAGCTCGAGGTGGCCCGCGCGTGTCGGCACGCGCACCGCGACTCGCCTCGAGCGGGGACCGATGTCATCTGTGTCCACGATTGATTGGAGGAGCCCATGGCTGGTGCCACTCAAGACTTTGATGCCGTCGTGATCGGCGCAGGCTTTTCCGGCATGTACATGCTGAAGTCGCTACGGGACAAGTTGGGGCTGAAGGTGCGAGTGTACGAAGCGGGTGACACCGTCGGCGGTACCTGGTACTGGAACCGTTACCCCGGCGCGCGGTGCGATTCCGACTCCTATATCTACTGCTTCACCTGGGACAAGCAGCTGTTGCAAGAGTGGGAATGGTCCGAGCGCTATCCCGAGCAGCCCGAAATCCTGCGCTATCTAGAGCATGTGGCCCAACGCCATGACCTGAAGCGCGACATGCAGTTCAACACGCGCGTGACCGGCGGCGAATTCGACGAGAAGGCCAACCGGTGGACGGTGCGCACCGACAAGGGCGAGGAGGTCACGGCCCGCTATCTCATCGCGGCCGTGGGCAGCCTGTCGCACACCAACCTGCCGCCCTTCAAAGGCCTGGAGACGTTCAAGGGCCAGTGGTACCATACCAGCCGCTTCCCGCACACCGGCGTCGATTTCACCAACAAGCGCGTGGGCGTGGTCGGCACGGGCGCGACCGCGGTGCAGGCCATTCCCGAAATTTCCCAGCAGGCCAAACACCTCACCGTGTTCCAGCGCACGGCCAACTACTGCGTGCCGGCGCGCAACGGCAGGGTGGACCCGGACGTGATCAGGAGCCGCAAGGCCGACTACGACGGCATCGTCAAGCGCATTCGCGAATCGTTCTTCGGCCAGGAGCACTACTTCATCTTGAAGTCCGCGCTGGAGGTTACCCCCGAGGAGCGGGAGCGCGAGTTCGATAAGAGGTGGGATGCCGGCGGCTTCGCGTACTGGCTGGCCAACTACCAGGACATGTTCTTCGATCAGAAGGCCAACGACGTGTGCGCCGACTATATCAAGGGCAAGATCCGCGCGACGGTGAAAGACCCGGTCGTCGCCGAAAAGCTCATCCCCCAGGGCCACGCGTACGGCACCAAGCGCCAGCCGCTGGACACCAACTATTACGAGACCTTCAACAAGAACAACGTGCTCCTGGTCGACGCCAATACCGACGGTGGTATCGAACGGATCACCGAAACGGGCATCCGCGCCGGCGGTAAGGAATACGAGCTCGACATCATTGTGTTCGCCACCGGCTTCGATGCCATGACCGGCCCGCTCAAGGCCTTGAACCTGAAGGGCCGCGGCGGCCGCACGCTGGACCAGGAGTGGGTGGACGGTCCGCACACCTACCTGGGTATCTCGGTGACCGGCTTCCCCAACTTCTTCACCATCACCGGGCCGCAAAGCCCGTCGGTGCTGTCGAACATGCCGGTGTCGATCGAGCAGCATGTGGACTGGGTCGCCGACTGCATCGATAGCATGCGCAAGACCGGCCGAACCACGATCGAGCCGACGCCCACGGCGCAGGCGCAGTGGGTCGCGCATGTCAACGAGATTGTGAACACGACGCTGATGACGAGGGCAAACTCGTGGTACATGAGCGCCAACATCGCCGGCAAGCCACGCGCCTTCTTGCCGTATCTAGGGCCGGAAGGGGTTGGCGGCTACCGGAAGAAGTGCGATGAGGTCGCCGCGAAGGGCTACGAGGGATTTGAGCTGGCATAGCCCACCGGAGAAAGGAATAGCCGGGCAGCGAAGAGGCCCACGCCACCGGTCGCCGATTTTCCGCAGAATCGGGGGGAACGATGATCGACAACCGCTACTACACGCAGGACGTCCACGGTCCGTACGAGCTGCACGACATCGGCAATCTCGAGTTGGAGGAAGGCGGTACCATCCGCGGATGTAAGCTCGCCTACGCCATTCTCGGTGCCCTCAATGCCGCCCAGGACAATGCCATCCTCGTTCCCACCTGGTACTCCGGCACCAACAAGATCATGGAGCAGGTATATACCGGCCCGGGACGCGCCCTCGACCCCGACAAGTATTTCATCATCATCGTCAATCAGATTGGCAACGGTCTCTCCAGCTCGCCCCACAACACCCCGGCTCCGGGCGGGATGGCGAATTTCCCGCATGTGCGCATCGGTGATGACGTGCGCGCGCAGCACAAGCTCGTCACGGAGAAGTTGGGCCTGCAGAGTCTGGCGCTCGTGGTCGGCGGCTCCATGGGTGCCCAGCAGACCTACGAATGGGCGGTCCGCTACCCCGATATGGTGAAGCGCGCCGCGCCCATCGCCGGCACCGCGAAGAATAGCATCCACGATTTTCTCTTCGCCGAAACACTGGTCGAGGCGATCACCTCCGACCCCGGGTTCAACAAGGGCTTCTATGAATCGGCGGGAGACGTTCGGGAAGGTCTGTTGCGCCACGCCAAAATGTGGGCAGTGATGGGGTGGAGCACCGAGTTTTTCCGAGAGAACCGGCACCAGGCGTTGGGCTTTTCGTCGATGGACGATTTCATCATCAACTTCATGAGCGGCTATTTCAGCGTGATGGATCCCAACGATTTACTGTGCATGGCGTGGAAGTGGCAGCGCGGTGATGTCAGCCGACACACGGGGGGCGACCTGCGGGCCGCGCTGGGCCGCGTCAAGGCCAAGACCTTTGTCATGCCGATGTCGTCCGACATGTTTTTCACGCCGGCCGATTGCCAGGCCGAGTGGCGGCTACTCCCCCATGCCGAGTTCCGGCCGATCCAGACGATCGATGGACATCTGGCGCTGTTCGGCGCTGATCCCAACGCGCTCGGTCAGCTCGACAAGCACCTCAGGGAGTTGCTGGCGATGCGCGTGTAGCCTGCATACCCACCCAACCTACGGAAGGAGAAAACACATGTCCAGAGGTGTTCTCTCAGTGAGGACTGCGCTCCTCGTCGCCGCTGCCCTCGTGGTCGCCATCCCGGCCGTGCACGGCCAGGCCCCCGGCGACTTCACCACCGAGCCCGACCAGAGCATGGCGGATGCCCACAAGTCCTTCATGACGGGCGACATGAACAAGGCGTCGAAGCAGATCCGCAAGGCGTCGGCCTACTTGCGCAAGGAGGGGGACAAGATCGCCAAGGACGCCAGGGCGGGCGTGAACAAAGCGGGAGAGGATCTGGACCACCTCGGCGCCGCGGTCAAGAAGGGCGCGGTGAAGTCCGGTGACGAGCTAAAGAAGACCTTCGCCCAGGTCGACAACGAGCTCGCCCGCGCCTGGCACGCCACCGCGGACGCCGCCACGAAGGCGGGCAAGGACTCGACCGATGCGCTCAAGAAGGCGGGGGGGGGCGTGGAGGGCGCGGCCAAGTGGTCTGGCACCCAGCTGAAGGACGGCACGCAGGCGTCCGTCGATGGTCTCAAGAAGGTCGGGAAGGGCACGAAGGCCGGCGCCGAGGAAGTCGGGAAGTGGTTCAAGGGCATCGGCGATGGCATCGCGGATCTAGGCGAGAAGCTGAAGGGGAGCCACTGATCGTCGCCGATCAGCGGGCGCTTCCGAAGTGCCACGCACGCGGTGCCCGGGCTCACCCCACTTCTTGACGAGGGTGGCGTGGGCGGCGGAGCCTACTCGAAGGGAGTCCCGCAGCAGCCGTGCTATCATGCGGGCCGAACGGCGATAGTGGGCTGGGGTTGTCCCTCGGGCCACAAAGGCGGTCCGCGCCGTCCCGAGGGTGGTTCCGGCCACGTCGATGAGCCCGTTCCGGATTCACGGCGCCGCGATCCCGCGCGGCCATCCTCACAGGGGGGACACCGATGGAGATTTCCCGGCGTGACTTCCTCAAGGTATCGGCCAGCGCGACCGCGGGGACGGCCGTCGGCGGGCTCATCGGAGTCGGGGCCGATCTGAGCCCCGCCGTGGCGCGCGCCCAGGAGCTTCGCATCAAGAATGCCAAGGTCTTCCCCAGCGTGTGCCCCTACTGCGCGGTCGGCTGCGGCACGCTGGTCCACACCATCGACGGGAAGATCGTCAATGTCGAGGGGAACCCGCGGAGCCCCGTCAGCGAGGGCACGCTCTGCCCCAAGGGCGCGGCCATTTACCAGCTCCACGTCAATCCGAACCGGGCGACCAAGGTCCTGCATCGCGCCCCCGGCGCGACCTCGTGGGAGGTGTGGGACCTCGAGCGGGCGATGGACCGGGTGGCCGAGCTGGTGAAGAAGACGCGCGACGAGACGTTTCAGGAGACGACCGCGGACGGGCGGCCGCTGATGCACACCCTCTCGATCTTTTCGCTCGGCGGCGCCACGATGGACAACGAGTGGAACCACCTCCAGCAGAAGCTGATGCGCGGGCTCGGGGTGGTCGCCATCGAGAACCAGGCCCGGATCTGACACAGCTCCAGCGTCCCCGGTCTGGGGGTGCGACTTGGACGTGGGGCGGCGACGACGTACGCCCGCAATCTGGCCGATGCCGACTGCATCGTGATCGAGGGCTCCAACATGGCGGAGTGCCATCCGGTGGCGTTCCGCTGGGTGATGAAGGCCAAGCTCAAGGGCGCCCGGATCATCCACGTCGACCCGCGCTTCACGCGGACGAGTGCGATGGCCGATATCCATGCGCCGATCCGGGCGGGGTCGGACATCGCGTTCCTGGGCGGCCTGATCAACTACGTCATCGAGCACAAGAAGTACTTCAAGGATTACCTCGTCGCCTATACCAACGCCGCCACCCTGGTTCGCGAGGACTTCAAGGACACTGAGGATCTGGACGGGCTCTTCTCCGGGCTCGCGGCGTACACCGGTGACGCGCTCAATGGATTCGTCGCGCAGTACAAACCCGACAGCTGGCAGTACGCGCGCGGCCCCGTCGGCGAGGCCGGTCGGGCCGCGGCCACCGCGCAGACGGGCGACGTGGCGATGAAGTCCGGAACGCCGGGGCCCACGCCTCCCGCGCCGGCGGGCCCGCCGTTCGATCCCCTGGTCAAGTCGCTCCGGAAGCCACCGGCACTCAAGGACCCGAGTCTCGAGGATCCACGCTCGGTGTTTCAGGTCGTCCGGCGCCACTTCAGCCGCTACACGCCCGAGATGGTCGAGCGGGTGACGGGATGTCCGAGGGACACCTTCCTCAAGGTCGCCGAGGCGATCACCGCCAACTCCGGCCCCGAGCGGACGACGGCGTTCTGCTACGCGGTCGGGTGGACGCAGCACACCTACGGCCCCCAGGTCATCTCCTGCTGCGCGCTGCTCCAGCTGCTGCTCGGGAACATCGGTCGCCCCGGCGGGGGGATCATGGCGCTGCGCGGCCACGCCACCATTCAGGGCTCGACCGACATCCCGACGCTCTACCACAGCATCCACGGTTACATGCCGGCGCCGTCCGCGCTCAAGAAGCACGGCTCGCTCACCGAATATCTCGCCACGGAGACGTTGCCCACCAGCTACTGGGCGAACATGCCCAAGTTCCTGGTGTCGTACCTGAAGTCCATGTACGGCGCGTCGGCGACGAAGGACAACGACTTCGGCTTCGGCTGGCATCCTCGCGTCACCGGTGATCACTCACATTTGCCCATGATGGTCGCGATGGCTGACGGCACGGTGAAGGGCATGTTCGCGATGGGCCAGAACCCGGCGGTGGGCGGCCAGAACGCGCGCATGCAGCGGCGGGCACTCGCCAAGCTCGAGTGGCTCGTCGTCAAGGACAACTTCGAGACCGAGACGGCCGCCTTCTGGCACAACTCCCCGGAGGTCACGCAGGGCGAGCTCAAGGTCGAGGACATCAAGACGGAGGTCTTCTTCTTCCCCTCGGCCCAGGTGGCCGAGGCGGACGGGAGCTTCACCAACACGCAGCGCCTGGTGCAGTGGCATCACAAGGCGGCCGATCCACCGGGTGACTGCCGGTCCGACGTCTGGTACACGTATCATCTGGGCAAGCGCCTCAAGAAGCTGTATGCCGGAAGCGATCTGGCGCGCGACGAGGGCTTCAAGCATCTCGTCTGGGACTACGAGCCGGACGCGCCGCCCACGGATTCCCGGATCGCCGACGAGCCCGAGGTCCTGACGATCCTGAAGGAGATCAACGGGTACGAGACCGAGACCGGAACTCACCTGCCGAGCTTCGCCGCCCTCAAGGACGACGGATCGACGACCTGCGCGTCCTGGATCTACTGTGGGATCTTCCCGGCCCCGGACAAAAACCGCGCGGCCAGCCAGGAGCCCGATCCTCCGGACACGCCGGGCTCCCATCTCGGCTGGGCCTACTCGTGGCCCGCCAACCGGCGCATCATGTACAACCGTGCCTCCGCGAAGCCCGACGGCACCCCCTGGAGCGAGCGGAAGAAGTGGATCTGGTGGGACGGCGAACAGTGGACTGGCTATGACGTGCCCGACTTCCCCGTGACCAAGCCGCCCGACGCGAAGGCGAAGCCGGATGGCATCGGGCTCGATGCCCACTCGGGCACAGACGCGTTCATCATGAAGGCTGACGGCAAGGGCTGGCTCTTCGCGCCGACGGGACTCGTGGACGGTCCGCTCCCGACGCACTACGAGCCCGTCGAGTCGCCGGTCAAGAGCCCGCTCTACGCGCAGCAGACGAACCCCGTCCTCAAGTACTGGAAGCGGGACGACAACGTGCTGGCTCCGCAGGGCGATGAGCGGTATCCACACGTGCTCACGACCTACCGCCTGACCGAGCACCATCTGTCGGGCGTGATGAGCCGGTGGCTGCCCTGGCTGGCAGAGCTCCAGCCCGAGCTGTTCGTCGAGCTGAGCCCCGAGCTGGCCGAGCAGAGCGGCATCAAGAACCTCGACTGGGTCAAGATCACGACGCCCCGGGGGGCCACGCGAGCGAAGGCCCTTGTCACCCGTCGCATGCAGCCGCTCACGATCGACGGCAAGACCGTGCATCATGTCGGGCTCCCGTGGCACTGGGGCTACCAGGGCCTGGTCACCGGCGACGTCGTCAACGACCTGTCGGCGCTGGTCGGGGATCCGAACGTGTCGATCCACGAGGGCAAAGCCTTCGTGTGCAGCGTGGAGAAGGCGTGATGAAGCTCGGAGGGGGGCTTCGCCCCCCTTCCGACCCTCCCCCCGAGGAAGGTTGCGCGGGCAAAGCCCGCGCTCGAAAGGAAGCAGCGTGATGGCAGTCCCGATGGGCTTCTTCACCGATACGACGGTGTGCATCGGCTGCAAAGCGTGCGAGGTCGCCTGCAAGGAGTGGAACCAGCTGCCCTCCACCAACGGCGGCGTCAACACGCTGAGCGGGATGAGCTACGACAATACCCGTCAGCTCGACGGGATCCACTGGCGCCACGTCCGGTTCATCGAGCAGTTCAGCCCGGATCGCCGCGACGGCCGGTGGCTCATGATGAGCGACGTCTGCAAGCATTGCGCGCAGGCCGGGTGCCTCGAGGTCTGCCCGACCGGTGCCATCGTCCGGACCGAGTTCGATACTGTGGTGATCCAGTCCGACGTGTGCAACGGGTGCCGCGACTGCATCGCCGCCTGCCCATTCGGGGTCATCGGCGTCAATCCAGTGTCGAACACGGCCCAGAAGTGCACGCTCTGCTATGACCGGATGCAGGTCAATCTCCCCCCGGCGTGCGCGAAGGCGTGTCCGACGGAGTCGATCAAGTTCGGACCCATTGCGGCTCTTCGGGAGACGGCGGCGGTGCGGGTCAAGGATCTGCACGCCCGGGGGGAGGCCCGCGCCTACCTCTATGGCGACGACGACACGATCCTCGGCGGCCTGAACTCGTTCTACCTGCTCGTCGACAAGCCGGAGGTGTACGGGCTCCCGGCGGCGCCCAAGCTGCCGTCGCGGAATTTGCTGCCGAGCGCGCTCTTCTCGGGGCTCGGCGCGGTTCTGGTGGGGCTGCTGGGATTACTCAGCTTCCGCCAGCGCCGGATCGAGGAGGTCGAGGGGCGGGCCGACGGCGGGAATCCGCATGTCTGACACCTTCTTCACGGCGGCGCCCCACTGGCACTGGCTCGTGATCTGGTACCTGTTCGTCGGCGGCGTCGCTGGCGGCAGTTACTTGATTGGTGCCCTGCTCGACCTGTTCGGGGACGCGCGCGACCAGCCCCTCGCGCGGCTCGCCTACTACGTGGCGTTCCCGGCGGTGCTGATCGGCGGCCTGTTCCTGATCGTCGACTTGAATCGGCCCGAGCGGTTCTGGCACATGCTGATCATGTCCGAACGGGGCTGGCCGATGCTCAAGTATTGGTCGCCGATGTCGATCGGCTCGTGGGGGCTGGCCGCGTTCGGCGTCTTCACCTTCCTGTCGTTCGTGGGCGCGCTGGCCGAGGACGGCCGGCTCCGGTGGCGCGGACTGGCGCGCCTCAGGCGCGGCATGCTCGGCGCGCTGATTGCGATCCTCGGCGGCGTGTTCGGCTTCTTTCTGGCCGGCTACACCGGCGTGCTGCTGGCCGTGACCAACCGGCCGATCTGGGCCGACTCGCCCTTACTCGGATTCCTGTTCTTGGTCTCCGCGGCGTCCGTCTCGGCCGCAGTGCTCATCTTGATCGGGCTCTGGCGGGGCGTTGCCCCGTATTCCATTGGCTGGTTGTCACGGATGGACGGCTGGCTGATGCCGGTCGAGCTGGTCGTGCTCATCGCCTTCGTCGCGTCGCTGGGGCCGGTCGCGCAGGTCTGGCTGTCCCGGTGGGGCGTGGCGCTCGTCGTCGGCGTCGTCCTCGTCGGCATCGTCCTGCCGCTCCTGCTGCACTGGCGGCCCCGCCTTCTCGGTGGGCTGAACATGGCCGCCGCTGCGGTGCTGGCCGTGCTCGGCGGCTTCATCCTCCGGGTGGTCGTCGTCTTCGCCTCCGAGTCGATCTAGAGCAGGATGAGTCGGGACGCCTTTTCGGCGCGCTCGCGGCCCGGTCAAGGCGCCCAGATGCACGCCGAGCGCGTTGCCGTCGAAGGCGCGCGAGCCGAACAGTCTCAGAGCTGTGAAGCGGCGCGGGAGCCACGCCTGCGTCGTATGACGCATCCGCCGAAGGGGAGAGCAGCCGAGCCAACGCCCGCAGGTCTTGCTCCGCGGCGCTCGCGAGCGGTTCGCGAGCGCGATGCGATGCCAGGCCCGAGTCGATGGGGCTTTCTTCACCGGTCAGCGAAGTGGCGAGGGGTAATCCTGGCTGCGGCCGGATTCGGGCTGATCGCGTGCACCAGTCCGGAAGCCACCAGGTCGCGCGGGAGCGGGCCGGGCGCCGACGTCGGCAACCGAGGGGCGATGCTCGAGTTTCACGACGGCGCCGAGCCGTTCTACGCCACGCCACGGAAGGGAGCGGGACGCTGACCGGCCTCGACGGCCCCACCGATGCCTCCCCAGGGTGAGAGGAGCGTCCAGGCTTCCTCACGACATCCGGCACCGGCTCGAGATCGTTGCCCGGTCGTCGCCGGAGTGGGCGTCCTGGTTCGACCTCGTGGAGACTGCGCTTGGCGAGGCGGGCGCCGGAGCATGGGACGTCCCGGACCTCCCGATCGATCCATCCCGTCCGGCGAACGCCCCGCTTCTCTGGCGCGTCACGCTCCCGATTGACGGTCGCCGTGCGCGGGGGTGGATCGGAGCTCTCCTCGAAGCAGCCGGGGTCAGCACCGAGATGCCGAAACCGGGAGGTCCGGAGGGTCTCGATCACCTGGCGTACCTCGACGCTGCAATCTGCCAGGACGTGGACCGTATCAGGGCGCTCGGCGCCCGGGCCGGTGTCGGCCCTGACCGGCTCGTCGCGCTCGGTGGGCTTGCCGCACTGCCGCTCCTCCAGGCGTGCCGGCAGCGCCTCGGCACGCGCCTGCCGCGGGACTGGACCCAGGGGTACTGCCCCGTCTGCGGGGCCTGGCCCGCGCTGGCCGAGATCCGGGGATTGGAGCGTGAGCGGCACTTGCGCTGCGCCCGCTGCGGCGCCGGCTGGCGCTTCGACTGGCTGCGCTGCCCGTTCTGCGGAGGCGGGGATCACACCCGCTTCGAGGCGCTCGTCTCGGAGGCGCACGGCGAGACCCGCAAGGTCGAAGCGTGCCTGTCCTGTCGCGGGTACATCAAGAGCGTGACGAGTCTTCAACCGTGGCCACCCGAGCAGGTGCTCATCGAGGACGCCGCGACCGTCGACCTCGACGTCGTCGCGCTGGGGCACGCGTTCGCCCGACCGGACCGTGCCGCGGTCGACGTTGGTGTGAAGGTCGTCCCTGCTGGCAGGAGCGCTGGGACGACGTTGTCCGCGCTGGGCCGGCGAATCCCCTGGCTCGGACGATGACGGACGGGTCGCCCTCCCGCTGTCGTCCCGCCGTGTTCTGTCGCCAGCTGCTGGAGGCGGCGGCTGCATCCGAGGGGCGCCGCCGGCGGCGCGCACGGGATACGAGGCCTGATTCTATCGGGCTCTCGCTCAAGCGATGCCTTCTCGAGCGAGCCGCGCGAGAAGATCCGGAGCCCGAGGCCTTCGAGGCTTGGCTGGTAGCGCGTTGCCTCGAGGCGGGCCCGGCGGATGGGCCGGTCCGTGCGATGGCGCAGAGCCTGCTCGAGGAGTGGCGGCTCGCCACTGAGTCAGTCGGGCTGAAGGAGTGGCTCGAGCGGGGCGCGCCCTCCGACGATGCCGCCGGGTGAGCCGGCTCGGACGGGCCTCGACGGCCCCCTCCGAACCAGCCCATCGAGCTTGCGCGGGCAAAGCCCGCCCTCGAAGCGTCCGGCCAGGCTTTTCGGCGTACTCCGTCGAATTGGAGGGGTCCGGGTCCGCCTCGCGTGGCAGTGCGAGCGAGCCGCAGGCGAGCCGCAGCCCCGATTCCGAAATCGCTCGATCAGGAGCTCCTGCTAGGCGATCTCGCTTGACCCCCCGACAAGGCCTGTGCTACAAGACTCGTCTCAAGGTTACCCAGAGGTGACCTTCACACTCTGATCCACCCGGAGGTTCGTGGTGCAAACCATTGGTTTTATTGGTCTAGGCATCATGGGTCGGCCGATGGTGAGGAACCTTCTCAAGGCCGGTTATCCCCTCGTTATCCACAACCGGAGTCGGGCTGCTGTTGACGAGCTTGCCGCCCTCGGGGCGAGGCCCGCGCCCTCTCCCGGCGCTGCGGCCGAGCAGGCCGAGGTCCTCGTCACCATGCTCCCGAGCTCCCCGGACGTCGAGGCCGTTGCGCTCGGGCCCAAGGGCATCATAGAGGGTGCGAAGAACGGGTTGATTTTCATCGATATGTCAACCATTTCACCTCTCATCTCTCAGAAAGTCGCCAAGACGCTCGAGCCGAGGGGAGTGCGGTGCGTGGATGCGCCCGTGTCGGGCGGGGAGAAGGGCGCGATCGACGGGACGCTCTCGATCATGGTCGGCGGCGATCGGGCGGTCTTCGATTCCGTCCTCCCCATCCTTCAAGCCATGGGAAAGACGATCACCCACCTGGGACCGCTCGGGTCGGGCGGCTTCACGAAGCTGGCGAACCAGATCATCGTCGCGATCAATCTGACGGCGCTCGGGGAGGCGCTCACGCTCGCGAAGAAGGCCGGGCTCGACCGGGAACTGACGCTCAAGGCTCTTGGGGGCGGCCTCGCCGGCTCCCGCTGCCTCGACCAGAAGACGCCGAACTACCTGGCTGACACCTACAAGCCGGGCTTCAAGGTCGACCTCCACTTCAAGGATCTCGGGTTGATCATGGAAGCCGCGCGCGCCCTCGGAGTCCCCCTCCCGGCGACGGCGGTGGTGCAGGAGCTGTTCAGCGCGCTTCGGGCCCGCGGCCGCGGTGGGCTCGATCACTCGTCGGTCATCACTCTCCTGGATGATCTCGCGAGCACCGGGTGAGGGCGACGGTCGATCGTCCGGGGACCGACTCGGAGAGTCGTCCACCGAACATGAAGGTCCGTCGGGTCCGTAAGGGCGATCTCTCCCGGGTGCGTGACGTTGTCGAGCAGGCGTTCGGCGACTTCTTCGAGCGCCAGCTCGGAACCCGCCCGCGCACCGTCTTCAACGGCGCACAGTACGTGCATCACCGCTGGCTGATGGAGCCCTGGGGATGCTTTGTCGCCGAGGACCACGAGGGCAAGATCATCGGCGCCGTGGTCGCGGTCATGTGGGGAAGCCTCGGCGTCGTGGGGCCCCTCGCGGTCCTGACGAACTATCAAAATCAGCATGTCGGCCAGCACCTCCTGCGGGCGGTCCACGAGTTCCTCGACGAGAACAAGGTGGCCCTGGCCGGAGTCGTGACGTATCCCAACAGCCCCAAGCACCTCCGTCTCTTCCACCGGTTCGGCTACAAGCCAAAGGGCCTGGTGGCGATCATGAGCCGGATGGTCGAGCCCGCGGGTACGGCTGACAGTTCGCGAGCGGACGGCGGGCGGGTACCCAAGATCGCGCCGGCGGTGCGCCCGTTCTCTGGACTCGAGGAGGCCAAGAAGAAGGCCATGCTGCAACGGCTGCGCCGGATCACGACCGCGGTGTGCCGCGGCCTCGACGTGGTGAAGGAGGTCGAGATCGTCGATGGCCTCGCGCTCGGCGAGACTTACCTGCTGGAGAACGGGAAGGACCTGCTGGGCTTCGCCATCTGCCACACTCCCGGGGTCAGCGAGGCCCCGGCGGGGACCCTCTACGTGAAGTTCCTCGCCTTGGACCGCGCCCACCGGCGGCCGGACCATCTCCTCTTCCTGCTCGGTGCGCTGGAGGCGGCGGCGCTCGAGGGCGGGCTCGGCCGGATCGTCGTCCCTGTCTATCTGAAGTACTTTTCGGCCTACCAGGTCCTTCTCGACCGCGGATATCAGCTGGACTTCACGATGGTCCGGATGCAGCGCGGTCGACTGGAGGACTACGAGGATCCGGCCGATCTCGTGCTGGACGACTGGCGCTGAGGCCGGTCGTTTCTTCGTGACCCCCGAACGCGCATCGAGGATCGAGGGCTGGGCCACGCCCGGCGGCACCGCGGCCTATGCCAAGCGCGGTGCGCCGCCCGCCGTCTCCGAGCACTACCGGATGCTGGACAGCTGCCGCGCATCGAGCGTCGGGAGCGGCACATACCTCGGCAGTGACGACGACGCGACGGACGCGCAGTATCACGCCGCCCTGACCCAGGCCCTCGAGCGAGGGCTCAACGTCATCGACACCGCGATCAACTACCGGTCGCAGCGCAGCGAGCGCGTCGTCGGCGGCGTGCTGGCCGCGCTGATCGCGAGCGGCCGGATCCGCCGGGACGAGGTGGTGGTCGCCACGAAGGGCGGCTTCATCCCGTTCGACGGGTCGGCCCCGCGCGAACCCACGCGGTATCTCGTCGAGACGTACGTCAAGCCGGGGATCATCGACCCCAGCGAGATTGTCGCCGGCTGCCACTGCCTGGCGCCGCGCTATCTGGCCGACCAGCTCGATCGCAGTCGCGCCAACCTGGGCCTGGACACGATCGACGTGTACCTCCTGCACAACCCCGAGATGCAGCTGGAGACGCTGAGCCGCGACGCGTTCCTGGCGCGGATCCGGAGCGCGTTCGCAGCACTCGAGGAAGCGGTGGCCGGCGGCAAGATCCGGCGCTATGGCACGGCGACCTGGAACGGCTACCGGCAGCCGCTCGGCGCTCCGGATCGGCTGTCCCTGGCCGAGCTGGTCCAGGCCGCGCGAGATGTTGCCGGGGACACGCATCACTTCCAGGTGCTTCAGTTGCCCTACAACCTGGCCATGACCGAGGCGTTCACGCTTCCGAACCAGGAGGTCGACGGCACCATGGGGTCGCTGCTCGCCGCGGCCGAGCGGCACGGCCTCTATGTCATGGCCTCCGCCTCGGTCTATCAGGGACAGCTGACGCGACAAGTTCCCGAGGTGCTCCAGCAGCTCCTGCCTGGTCTGGTCACCAGCGCGCAGCGGGCCATCCAGTTCGTGCGGTCGACGCCCGGGATCGGAACGGCGCTCGTGGGGATGAAGAGCATCGCCCACGTCGAGGAGAACGCCCAGGTCCGGACGGTCCCGTCGGTGCCGTGGGCGGAGTTCCAGCGGCTCTTCACGCCTGCGTAGCACCCGAGGGGCCTCGACGGCCCCCTGCGTAGCCGCCCCCACCGAACGAATTTCACCGGCGGTGGCAGTGCGAGGCGAGCTGAAGGCGAGCCGTAGCCCTGGATTCCGAGAGCGGCACTCGAAACGGGAGGCCAGCCAGTGTGTCCGCAGCCTGAGTCGCCATTGTGGGCACGGAGCTTCAGCGCCACGATGCGGCGGGCTGACGGCGATTGCGGAGGGGGACGGTCTCGGGTACGGTGTGGCGTGATCCGGCTCGAGACCGACCACGATCGCGCGATCGGCATGCCCCCGAGCGTGTCGGTGGTGATCCGGGATCGCCGGGGCAGCATCCTGCTCCAGCAACGGTCGGACGGCGGTCAGTGGGGCTGCCCGGAGGATCGGTCGAGATCGTCGAGTCGGTGACCGACGCCGTCGGGAGCGAGGTTCGAGAGGGTGCGGATCCACGATGCCGTCGCGCGGCGCGCGGCACCGGCCATCCGATGACCGCGCCCGCACCACCGAACGCATGATTCGCCGAGTGCATCACATCGGGATCGTCGTGCGGCGTCTCGCCGATGCGTACCCCTTCTACCGTGACACGCTTGGCCTGCCCCTGCTGAGGGAGGCCGAGCTGCCGGACCAGGCGGTACGGGCAGCACTGTTCGATGCCGGCGAGAGCGAGATCGAGCTGCTGGAGCCGATCGATGCGAGGAGCGGCGTCGGCCGCTTTCTGGAGCGGCGCGGCGGAGGTTTGCACCACGTGTGCTTCGACGTCGAGAACGTGGAACACGCCCTCGGCGACCTCGCGCGGCGGCAGGTGGCGCTGATCGACCGCGTTCCCCGTGACGGTCTGGCCGGACGGATCGGCTTCGTGCACCCGAGCGCGTGCGCGGGTGTGCTAGTCGAGCTGGTGACGCCGCCATCGCAGCCCCAGTCTGCCGACGGATGGCTGCGGGTCAAGCGCCTCGTCATCGCCGCCGCGGCCCCCAAGGAAGCCGCCACGCTCTTTCAGTCGCTCTTCGGGCTGGAAGAGTTGTCCATCAACGGCGGCCACCGAACCATGCTGGCAGCCGGGCGCGGCGCGCTCCTCTTCGTCCCGGCCCGCGAGGTCGGCGGTGCCGAGGGGCTGGTGGCGCTGTCCATGATCGCCGACGAGTTCCCCGCCCTCACCGCCCGGCTCGATCGCGCCGGTATCAAATTCCTACGCGGCACGGGAGAAGTCACGCTCGAGCCCAGCGCGACCTTTGGCGTCCACCTGCACATCTCCCGCTACGAGTAGGGGAGCGGAGCACCGAGCCTGACGGCAACCGGCTCGCACCGACCGAGGCCGGGCTCGCGGTGTCCGAGAGGGGAAGATGAAGGGCGAGGGGGGGCGCGTCACCGTCATCGACCGTGAAACGCGCGGGAAGGCGGCGCGAGCGGGTTGACCCGCGGAGGTTCCCCCGGCTGGGGCGTGGGCCCGCTATATGGCGAGGACCTCGCGGAGCTGGGCCGGGCTCAGGTTGCCGCCGCTGGCGATCAGCGCGAGCTTCCGGCCGGCGAGTTCCGAGCGCAGTGTCAGCGCCGCGGCGAGCGGGGCGGCGCCCGCGCCCTCGATCAGGTTGCGCGTGTACTCGAGCATCGTCGCGATGGCCCGCCGGATCTCGCCGTCGCTCACGAGGATGAAGTCGTCGAGCCGCGTGCGGAGGATCCGCTGCGGCAGCTCGAATGCGGTCCGGGTGGCGAGCCCCTCGGCGAAGGTGGCCATCCGATCCTCGACGAGCTGTCCCGCCTTCCACGATCGGTACCCGGCGGGGGCCGCTTCGGACTGGACGCCGATGACCCGGATCTCGGGGTTGACGGCCTTGGCCGCGATGCAGGCTCCCGCGGCGCCGCTCCCGCCCCCGATGGGGACGATGATGACCTCGACGTCGGGGCACTCCTCGAGGATCTCCAGCGTGTGCGTGCCGACGCCGGCGATGAGCTGCGGTTCGTTGCCCGAGTGAACGTAGCGAAGGCCGTGCTCGACCGCGAGGCGTTCGCAGTGCTCGCGGGCATCGTCGAAGTCCCGGCCGTGGGAGACGATCTCCGCCCCCAGATCCGCGATCGACTGAACCTTGACGGGGTTCGCCCCGTCCGGGACGCAGATGGTGGCCCGGACGCCGGCGCGCCGCGCGGCATAGGCGATCGACTGGCCATGGTTGCCGGTCGAAGCCGTGATGACGCCCCGCCGGCGCTCGTCATCGGAGAGCTGCGCGACCAGATTGATCCCGCCCCGCACCTTGAAGGCGCCGGTGGGCAGGTGGTTCTCGTGCTTCACCCACACCTCGGCCCCGATGCGCTTGGAGAGCGACGGGTAGTGCCGGAGCGGCGTCGGCTGCACATACGGCCGGATCCGCCCGCGCGCCGCCAGAATGTCAATCAGCGTCGGGATCTGCCAGTCCGCCATCGTGGGTCTAGAATGCGTCGGGCGAGGCGGCGATTGCCTCCAGCTCCGCGTGCCGGTACGAGCCGAGGCTCCGGAAGTTCAGCTCGGTGTAGTTCTTGATCCAGCGCATCGCCACCTTCACGGCCTTGCGGTAGCGATCCTCGGCGTGTGCGAAGGCGCCGCGCCCCTTGTCGTCCCTCACGGTGTCTCTGAGACGGGCGAGGATATCCTCGACCTCTTCCTGGAGCAGCCGCTTGACGAGGGCGAAGTCGTGGACGGTCTCGGGACCGCTCGTGGCGCGGGCACCGTGGCGCACGCGCTGCGCGATCTGGGCCACGGACATGCGTCCGGTGGCCAGGTCTTCCATCAAGGCGGGATGGATGCCCGGCTTGCCGGCGAGGCTGTCGATGCCCTTCGCGCCCCGGCCGTTCAACCAGCCCTCCAGATACTCGATCAGCATCCGCGCATTGCGGCGCGTGCCTTCGAGGGTGATCGGTCCCTTCGGGACGTCGATCCGGATCGGAAAGTCGTCGGGGTTCGCCATCGCCGGCGTTGGCTTGACGCCGGCCGCCTCCCGCCGCTTGAAGGGCTCGGCCGCGGCCTTCATGTGGAAGATGTGGGCGACCCACGCGCGGATGAAGCCCTGCGCGGCCTCCCACTCCTTGTCGGCCCGGATGGCCTCGGCGGCAACGCGATTGACCTCGGGATCCGGGCTGGGAAGCGCGGTCGCCATTCCGCCGATGGGGACCGCTCCGTGCTTGAGACAGACCGCGACCAGCCGGCGGAAGATGTTGGCGAGGAACGGCGTCGTCTTGATGTCGACGCCGAACCGGTCGGGCCACACGGCCGTCGGGTCATTCATCACGAACTCGAACATACTGGCCTTGAGGTCCCAGCGCGCCGCGTTCAGGCCCGCCGCGTACGGGCCGAGGGCGTAGAGCATCTCGTCCATCTGGTAGACGCACGGAAGCGACTCGACCAGGACGATGGCGCGGATGACGGCGTCCCTCAGATGGGGCAGGTCCTCCCGGCTCGCGTCGAAGACCTCCCGGTAGCACTGCGCTTCCTCGGCGGCCTCGAGCTTCGGCAGGTAGAAGTAGATCCCCTGGCCTCGGCTGGTCTGGGCGCGCCCCGCGTAGAAGAGCGTCAGCGCGGTGCCGAGGAGCGCGGCCGGCACGGGTGTGCCGTCCACGGTTACGCCGGGCTCGTCGAGGTGGAGCCCGCGCTCCCGGTGCATGAAGAACGGCAGCTCGCCCTCGGCGATCTTGTATTCCCGGTTCCGCTCGCGATCGACGTAGCTCAGCTCGCGGTTGACGGCCGCCAGCCGGTTGTGCGCCGAGCGAACCGTGTCGATCAGCCGGTGGGCGGCCGAGTCCTCATCGTCGTCGAGGTCGCCCTCGGCGCGCTCGCCCTCCGGGCCGGGGTTGAGCGCGTTGATGAACATGCTGGTGATCGAGCACGGGCCGGAGATCTCGATGCCCGGCCGCCGCAGCTCATCGGGGACCGACGGTACCGTCCAGTCGCCGCCGGTAGCCTCGCTCGGCGCGCGGTGCGCCGGCATGACGCCGTCGTGGAGCGCTCGGCGGAGCACCTCGGCCCGCTTGGCACGTAGGTCGTGGATTCGGGTGGTGAATCGATCGTGCAGGCGCACCAGGTACTCCGCGAACGCCGGGGTGAACAGCGCGGCCGCCCCCTCGACGGGAGCGAACTGAAGTCGTGCGGTTGCCGAAACGCCCGAGGCCAGCCTCGTCGTCATGGTAGCTCCTTCTCTCGGTGTCCCCGCCGTGGTCGGCGGGACGCGCCGCCGGTGGCGAGAGTGCCTAGTTTTCTCGCACGGGGCGATTCTCACTGTCAACCCCAATGCGAGCCAGATCACCCTGACGGATTGAAGTGCGAGGCGCCGCCGGAGGCCAGCCGAGCCCCAAATTCCGAGAAGTGCGAGGCGCCGCCGGAGGCCAGCCGAGCCCCAAATTCCGAGAAGTGCGAGGCGCCGCCGGAGGCCAGCCGAGCCCCAGATTCCGAGCCGTGCGAGGCGCCGCCGGTCCGGCGAGCTGCGCGATGGCGCGCGTCATCCCAAGTTTCCGCCCGGCCGATCGGGTGGAGCCCGGGACCCGAGGTGTGCGATGATCCCGGCAACTCAGGGGAGGGAGGATCGTCATGCCGACCGCGCTGTTCGTCGTCAAGGCCACGATCGCGAAGGACCGGGAAGCGGCGTTCAACCGCTGGTACAACGCGGAGCACTGCCCGCAGGTGCTGCGGTATCCGGGCGCCGTGAGCGCGCGCCGGTACCGCGCGATCTTCGGCGAGGACACCTACCAGTACATGGCGGTGTATGAGTTCCAGGACGAGGACACTCTGCGGCGGTTCGTGGAGTCGCCCCACATGAAGGAGCTGAAGCGCGAGTACGATGCCCACTTCGAGGACTCGAGTCGCCAGCGCTTCGGGTACGTCCAGGTGTGGCCGTAGCCCATGAGGTCGGTCTGCCCGCACGACTGCCCGTCCGCCTGCAGCCTGGAGGTGGCGGTCCAGGAGGGCATGATCACCGGGGTCACGGGAAGCCGTGAGCATCCCTTCACCCAGGGGGTCATCTGCGGGAAGGTCCACGCGTACGCGGAGCGCGTGCACTCGCCCTTGCGCGTCCTGACGCCGCTCCGGCGAGTCGGCCCGAAGGGCAGCGGCGAGTTCGCACGCGTCACCTGGGAGCAGGCGATCGACGAGGTCGTGAACCGGTGGCGGACCATCATCGCCCAGGATGGCGGCGAAGCGATCCTTCCCTTTTCGTACGCGGGGACCATGGGGTGTCTCCAGTACTTCGCGGGCCACCCGTTGTTCCACGCCCTCGGAACCACGCGCCTCGGCCGCACGATTTGCACGGCGACTGCGTACGCGGGCTGGCGGGCCACCCTCGGCAATGTCACGGGAAGCGACTCGGAGCAGATGGTCGGTGCCGACCTCGTGATCCTCTGGGGGATCAACGCCGCCTACTCGTCGATCAACGTCATGACCCTGGTGAAGCAGGCCCGGGACCGCGGGGCCCGGATCATCTGCATCGATCCCTATCGGAACCGGACGGCCAAGCAGGCGGACGAGCACCTGATGGTGCGGCCGGGCACCGACGGCGCGCTGGCCTTGGCCGTGATGCACGTCCTCATCGGCGAGGGAGTCGTCGACCAGGAGTACATTGCCCGCTCCACCCTCGGTTACGATCGGCTCGCCCGCCACGTCGCGCAGTACTCGCCGGCGGCGATGGCGCCGATCGTCGGGCTCGCGCCGGAGACGATCGTTCGATTCGCACGGCGATACGGCGCCACCCGCCGGGCTTTCATCCGCGTCGGCATCGGCCTCTCGCGCCACGACAACGGTGGCATGACCTGTCGCGCCATCGCCTGCCTGCCGGCGCTCACGGGCGCGTACGCCGACCCGCACGGCGGCGCGCTCCTGTCTTCGACCGATGCCTTCGGTTTCGACCCTCGCGTGCTCGAGCGTCCCGACCTGCTGCCGCGGCCGGCGCCGCGGACCATCAACATGATCCAGCTCGGACGCGCGCTCACCGACCCGACCCTCGCGCCGCCGGTGCGGGCCCTGTACGTCTACAGCTCGAACCCGGCGGCGGTGTGTCCGAACCAGGAGCTGGTCCTTCGCGGGCTCGCGCGGGAGGATCTGTTCACCGTCGTGCACGAGCAGGTGATGACGGACACCGCGCGCTACGCGGATCTGGTGCTCCCGGCGTCGACGTCCATGGAGCACCTCGACCTGTACAAGTCGTACGGGCACCTCTACGTGCAACTCGCCGAGCCCCTCATCGAGCCGCTCGGCGAGTCCCGATCGAACTGGGGGGTATTCCAGCTCCTGTCCCGGGCAATGGGCGTGGCCGAGTCGCACTACGCCCGGAGCCCGGAGGAGATGATTCAGGCAATGCTCGCCTCCGGAGACGAGAGTCTCGCGGGCATCACGTTCGAGCGCCTGCGGCGACAGGGCTCCGTCCGCCTCAACCTCCCGCGCCCCTACATGCCCTACGCCACGGGCGGGCCGACCCCGTCCGGGAAGGTCGAGTTCTATTCGGCGACGCTCGAGGCGCTCGGTCAGTCGCCCCTGCCGATCTACATGCCGCTCCGCGAGGGACCCCAGGACGCGGAGCTGGCCGGCCGGTATCCCCTCCAGTGCATCGTGCCGCCGAACCGTTTCTTCCTGAACTCGTCATTCAGCCAGTCGGACGTGCTCCGTGCACGCCAGAAGACAGCCGCGGTCTTCGTGGCGCCTGTCGACGCGCGGAAGCGCGGGATTGTCACGGGGGACCGGGTGCGGGTGTTCAACGACCGGGGGAGTGGAGTGTTCACAGCCGAGGTCACGAGCGATACGGCTCCCGGGCTCGCGGTGATCGAAGGGCTCTGGTGGCACCGTTTCCAGGAGGGCGCTCGAGGGGTGAACGTCCTGACGAGCGACCGCGAGGCTGATCTGGGCGGCGGTCCCGTCCTGCACTCCAACCTGGTCGAGATCTCGCGGCTCGAGCTCTGATGGCCTGCCTGATTTAACTCACGCTAGAGCGTCGCGGTGGGCTCGAGCGCCTCGTCGATCAGCGGCGCCGGCTCGTCGGGGGAGGCCGGCCGACCCCACTGGAGCAACACGGGTAGCACGACCAGCGAAGCGGTGAGCGCTGCGATCATACCGAGGGTCAGCAGGAGGCCGAGGCCGAAGATGCCGCGGTGGTTGGCGATCATCAAGCTGCCGAACCCGACGATCGTGGTCAAGCCGTTGACCAGCACCGCCATCACGGTGCTCCGCGTCACCAGCGGCCCACCGTGCTCGCGACCCTCCCGGTAGTTGAGCACGACGTTCAGCCCGAACTCGGAGGCGGCGCCGATGATGAGCGGAAGCCCGAAGAGATTGGCCAGGTTGAAGGGGAGCTCGAAGACGTACATCAGGCCCACCGTCCAGAACGTGCCGAGGCCGAGCGGCAGGAGGGCGAGGGCGGTCTCCGGTACCCGCCGGATCAGGAGGAAGCTGAGCCCGGCGACCAGGATGAAAGCGTAGACGGTGCCCTGCCGATAGCCGCGCTCCATGAGTCGGATTGCCTCGAAGGTGACGATGGGCGTTCCGGTGACATCGGCGTCGACGCTGCGAAGCTCGCGGGTGAATTGCTCCGCCCCATCACGATCCCAGATGTCGACCCGCGGGTGGATCTGTAGGAGAAACCGGTTTCCCGTCCCGATGAACTTCCGTCGCAGATCGTCGGGGACGTCGTCCAGACCGACCGGGCGTGGCTTCAGGTTCCGCTGGAGGCTGTGAAACTTCGAGACAAAGTCCTGGTAGATCTCGTCCTGGAGGTGGCCCAGCGCGGCCTCGGCCGCGTCACGCTCTATCCGGCGAAGCTTTCCGAGCAGCTGCCGGATCCGGTCGCGGACCGACTCGATGTCGGCCCGTGACTCGCCGGCCGGCGCCTCGGCGGCGGCGATGGCGAACTGCCGCCCGAGCGTCTCGAGCGCCGCCGTCAATCGCTCGATGTCGACCGACTCGGCTATCCCCACGCGGACCGGGGCCACGATCGGCGCGAAGTCCCGGATGATGCGGAGCTTGGCCGGCTGGTCGGCCGGAATGAGTAGTAGGGCCGAGTCGACCTCCGAGACCGAATCGAGCGCCTTGAATGCGCTCGCCTTCTGGCGAAGCTCGGCCAGAGAGTTGGCGGTCGCCAGCGCGGTGTAGCCCGATCGGCCCGCGGTTTCCAGAATGCGATGCTCCCAGATAACGGACTCGGCGCCGGGCGCCTGCAGGTTCAGCAGGTTGTAGTCGAAGCGCACCGAGCCGAGCGCCAGGACGGACAGCACGGTCAGGACGGCGGCGCTGGTCAGCACGGTCTTCGGGTAGTGGACGAGGCGCTCGATGAACGGTGCGCGGATCCGCTCGAGCCGGATCGCGCGCGGCACCGCCTGGTGAGACCGCGCGCGGCTCCGGCGGTCGGCCAGCACGATGAGGGCCGGGAACAGCGTCATCATGGAGAGCCAGGCGACCAGGATCGAGGTTCCGGCGACGAACCCGAGCTCCTGGATCCCCCGGAAGTCGGTCAGCATGAGGACATAGAACGTCCCGGCGGCGGTCAGGGCACCGATCAAGATGCCGGGTCCGCTCCTCACCGCGGCGGTCTCGAGGGCCTGGTGAACACTCCGGCCGAGGAAGCGCTCCTCATCGTGACGGAACAGGAGGTAGATGCCGTAGTCGATGCCAATGCCGATCACGATGGAGATGAACATCACCGAGAAGATGGACAAGTGGCCAACGAACAGGGTGATGAGACTCATGGACCAGCACAGGCTGATCGCCAGCGTCCCCAGCATCAGGACCGGCATCACCACGCGGGCGAAGGCCAGCACCAGGATGACCAGGGTGAGCGCGAACGCGAGCAGATCCGCGACCTGGCTGTCCTGGAAGGCCGAGACCATCTCATCGTTGGCGAGCGCGGGCGCGCCCGTCACGCCGACTTGGACGTCCGGGAACTCCCGCTTGAGCCGGGCGACGGAGGCCCGGATCGTCTCGATGGCCGCTCGATCACCCGTGAAGCTGCCCTTCTCGCCGGTGGTCTCGATCAGGACGAAGAGGAGCCGCTCGTCCTCCGACAGGAAGTAGCCGGCGTTCTTGCTTCGGGTGTCGACCGTGAACAGTGAGCCCCAGGGCGACCGGTAGGGGACCGGGCGGTCGAGGCGATCCGAGATCTGGCCCAGCAGTTCCTTGATGAACCGCAGGTCGAAGTGGTTCTCGCCGTCCGAGAGGCCGACGTCGAAGAAGCTCGATACGAACGCGCTGGCCACCTGCGTGCTGACCCCCTCGATGAACTGGTCGAGGGTGGGCCGGGCCGCGAACGACTCCATGAACTCCTGGTAGTCGAAGACCTTGTCCCGGATCTCGCCGAGCTTCTCGGTGGAGAGATAGAGCAGCGCGCGGCCCTCGAACTGCTTGGGATCGATGCGATACGACACGCGCTTGAACCGCTCGGGCGAGCGCCGGAGTTCCTGGGCCAGCTGGCTGGCGAACGCCTTCGCCTCCGGGAGCCGCGACGCCTCGATGACGACAGTGACATCGTCGAGGTCGCCGAACTCCCGCAGGTACTCCTCGTACCGCTGGACGTACGTTTGGCCGGGGGGGAGGAGGTCCCGCGCCGAGGTCAGAAAGGTGAGCGTGCGCAGCGAGTACGTCGCGCTGGCCGCCGCCACGATCACGCTGAGGACCACGGTGAGGAGCGGCCGGGTACACGCGAGGCGGACGAGCGCTCGAAGGGCCTCGCCCGTGCGCGAGGCGGCGGTCATCGGAGCGTATCCGATCTATTCCTCGCCGGCGATGAAGCGCTCGAGGCGATCCCGAGCCAGGGCGTCGGGCCACTGCTCCGGCGGGGATTTCATGAGGTAGGCGGACGCGGCCAGGAGCGAACCCTTGAGTCCTCGGTCGAGCGCCATCTTGCAGCAGCGGATGGCGTCGATCACGACACCGGCCGAGTTGGGAGAATCCCACACCTCGAGCTTCAGCTCGACGGTGATCGGCTGGTTCCCGAAGCCGCGGCCCTCGAGCCGGATGTGGGCCCACTTCCGATCCTCGAGCCACGGCACGTAGTCGCTTGGGCCAATGTGGATGTCGTCGGCGTCCATCTCGTGGGCCAGCTGAGAGCGCACGGCGTCGGTCTTCGAGGTCTTCTTGGAGGCGAGGCGCTCGCGCTCGAGCATGTTGTAGAAGTCGGTGTTCCCGCCCACGTTGAGCTGGCTCGTGTGGTCCAGCCGGACCCCGCGGTCCATGAAGAGCTTCGTCAGGACGCGGTGGACGATGGTGGCGCCGACCTGCGATTTCACATCGTCGCCGACGACCGGCAGGCCTCGATCCTCGAACCGCCGCCGCCAGTAGGCCTCGCGGGCGATGAAGACCGGGATGCAGTTCACGAAGGCGCAGCCGGCGTCGAGCACCTGCTCGACGTACCACTTGGTTGCCATCTCGCTGCCAACTGGCAAGAAGTTCACGACGACGTGGGTACCGGTCTCGCGCAGGATACCCGCGATATCCGCGGTTGGCCCCGGCGCCTTGCTGATGACCTGGGATAGGTAGTGGCCGAGGCCGTCGTGGGTCATCCCGCGCTGGACCGGGATCCCGAGTCGCGGGACCTCGGCAAAGCGCACGGTGTTGTTGGGCGCCGCGAAGATCGCCTCGGACAGGTCGGTCCCGACCTTGCGCGCATCGATGTCGAACGCGGCTGAGAACTCGATGTCACTGACGTGGTACCCGTCGAGCCGAGCGTGCATCAGCCCCGGGACGAACGTGTTATCGGACACTCCCCGGTAATAGGACACTCCCTGCACGAGCGCCGATGCGCAGTTGCCCACTCCCACGATCGCAACGCGAACCTTGCCGGGCACGATGTCGTTCCTCCCTTGGGTGCGTGCCGCCTGGGTGCGTCGCCAGTGTAGCACGGGGCTCACGATGACCCCCGCATGCGCCGACCATCCGGCCCCCGGCGTGGCAGTGCGAGGCGAGCCCGCGTTTCGAGCTGAGCAGCGGCCGCGAGCCCGCAGTGCGAGGCGCAGCCGAAGGCGAGCCGCGCCTGCGATTCCGAGACAGGCGAAGCCGTCGAGCGCGCTGCGAGGCGAGGCCCGAATCGATCGAGCCGAGCCCCAGATTCCGAGATCAGTGCGAGGCGAGCCGCAGTCGAGCCGAGCCCCTGATTCCGAGCTGGTGCGGGGCGAGCGCCGGCCGAGAGCCCGCAGTGCGAGGCGCAGCCGCCAGCGAACCAAGCCTCCGATTCCGAGACCAGGCGAGGCCGGCCTGCGCGGCGCGAGGCGAGGCCCGAAATCACTCGAGCCGGAGCCTCGATTCCGAGATTGAGCGCCGACCACGTGACGGCGGGGCTCGACCGCGGCATAATGCGCTCACCTTTTCGTGCCGGCGGCTGTCTCCGATCGGGCGACCCGCGCGCGTAAACTGTTCGCTTCAGCGGAGGAGGCAATGGATCTGAGGGTCCCGCTCCAGCGGATCAGCGAGCAGGCGCGTGCAGTGTCCGGTCAGCGCGACCTGCACGCGGTCTTGGCGAAGGTGACGGACCTGCTCGCCGGGCTCCGGCTCGGCGCCTCCGGCACGATCCGGCTTCTCGATCGAGACAGCCGCGCGTTCCAGCTGGCCGAGCTGCCCCCGGCGGACGACCGGCGGGCGCCGCCCTCGGCGGTCGGCGAGGGGCTGGCTCGCGCTGTCGCTCAGGGTGGCCGGCCGTTGATCGTCGCGGACGCCGCCAGGGATCCCGCGGCCGCCACGGAGCGGTGGGCCGAGGCAGGATTCCGGTCGGCCTGCGGGGCTCCGGTCGAGGTGGCAGGCGAGGTGGTCGGTGTCTTGAGCCTGCTCCTTCCCGGCGACGCGCCTCCCTCGACCGTCGAGCAAGACCTGGTCGGCATGCTCGCGAGCCAGCTCTCGGTCGCGGTCCGCAACGCGAGGCTCTGCGCCGAGAACGACGCCCGCCGCCGGGTCGCCGAGGCGCTCACCGAGGTGGGACGTCTTCTGGCCGAGACCGTCGACCCTGAAACGGTGGCGCGCCGGATGGTCGAGCGTCTGAGCTCGCTGCTCGACGTGCGGCGCGCTGTCGTGTATCGGGTTGCCGGCGAGGCGGGGGATCTGGAGGTTCTCGCGGTGGCCGGCGACTGCGAGCCCGGGTTCGGGCCCGGCTTTGTCGTGCCCGCGGGAACCGGGGTTCCGGGGTACGCGGCCACCGCGCGCAGCCCCGTGGCCACGGTGGACATCTTCGATGATCCCCGGATGACGCTGAGCGCGACCGCGCGCACCCAGATCGCGGAGACCGGACATCGAGCTGCGCTTGGCATCCCGCTCATCGTCAGGGACATGGTGATCGGCGTGCTGAGCGTCGAGGACAAGGCGGGGCGCCAGTTCACCCCCGACGATATCCTGCTCGTGCAGGAGTTCGCCCACCACGCGGCCCTGGCCCTCCAGAACGCCCGGCTGTTCAGCGAGGCGGTCGATCGACTGCGCGAACGGGAGATGCTGCTGGCCATCGCCCAGGAGTTCTCCAGCGGCATTCCGCGCTCGGAGGCGATGCGGCGTGTGGTGCGGCTCCTGGCGCGGGCGTTCAAGGCCGACATGGGCGGGGCGTACTTCCTGGACCGCGGCCGCGACGCGCTCGTTCCGGTCGCGGGCTACCGCGTGCCACCGGAGCTCCTGTCTACCTTCCTGGGCACCCCGTTTCCGATGTCGCGCTTCGCGTTCCTGCGCGAGGCGTGGGAGACTGGCCGGCCCGTGTGGACCGCCGACTACCTCGGCGACCGGCGCTTCGACCAGGACTTCCTGTCCGCCTATCGTCCGACCTCGCTCCTGTTCACGCCCACTCGGGTGACCGGCGAGTTGGTCGGCGGGCTGTTTCTGGTCTGGTGGGGGGCCAGACGGCACTTCGGTGACGCCGACCTCCGCCTCATTGATGCCGTCGCGACCCAGGTCGGTCTGGCCTTGGAGAACGCGGACCTCAGCCGGCAGCGTCGGGACGAGGGCGAGGTCGGCCAGAGCCAGGGGCGCTTCCAGGCGCTGGTCGAGCAGTGCGCCGATGCCGTCGCGCTGTTCTCACCGGCTGGGATCATTGAATACGCGAGCCCGATGACGGCCCGAGTGCTCGGGTATGCGGCGGGCGAGTGCATCGGCCGCCCTGCCTGCGAGCTGATTCATCCCGACGACGTCCCGGCCGTGTCGGAGCTGTTCAAGGAGCTGGTCAAGGCGCCGGGAGAGCGCGTCGTCGGCCAGTATCGGCTGCGCCACAAGGACGGCTCGTGGCGGTGGGTGGAGGGCGTCGGGACCAACCTGATGGAGCACGCGAACGTCCGGGCGATCGTCGGCAGTTACCGGGACATCACGCCGCGCAAGGAGGCGGAGGCGGCGCAGCGGATGGCGGTCGCCGGCCAGCTCGCCGGTGGTCTCGCCCATGACTTCAACAATCTCCTGACCGTGATCCTCGGGCGCAGCCAGCTCCTGCGCAAGTGGCTGCCGCCCACGGATCCGCTCCGCCGCGAGGTCGATCTCATCGAGACGACGGCGATGCGGGCCGCCAACCTCACCGAGCAGCTCCTCGCCTTCGGCCGGCGCCAGCTCCTCCGGCCCCGCGTGTTCGAGGTGAACGCGGCAATCGATGGGCTGGTGCCGAGGCTCCGGCGGTTCGTCGGTGACGAGGTTGTCGTCGTCAGCCTGCCGGCGTCACGGCCGGCGCACGTCAAGGCGGACCCGGACCACTTCGAGCAGATACTCCTGCATCTGGCGCTCAACGCACGAGATGCGATGGGCGAGGGCGGAACAATCGCCCTGGCGGTCTCCACCGCCGTGCTCGAGCCCGAATTCGTGCGAGAGCATCCCGGCGCACGCCCAGGCCCCTACGTCGCCCTGACCGTGCGCGACACGGGCCACGGGATGACCGACGAGATCCAGGGCCGGATCTTCGAGCCATTCTTCACGACGCGCGGCGAGCGCGGGCGGGTAGGGCTGGGGCTCTCCACGGTCCTCGGCATCGTGAGCCAGCACGGCGGCATCGTCACCGTCCGGAGCGCCGTGGGCCATGGCACGACGTTCACACTGTATGTTCCGGAGGTCGAGCCCGAGGCAGAGGGAGAGCGCCTCGGCCGGCCCGAGAGCGGCGGACCTGGCGTGATCCTGCTGGTGGACGACGACGATGACGTCCGCGAGCTGGCTCGCGACATGCTCCAGCTCGGCGGGTACACCGTGCTGGAGGCCCGAAGCGGCACCGAGGCCGTCCGGGTGAGCGAGCAGCACGCGGGGCCGATCCACCTGCTGCTCACGGACGTGGTGATGCCCGGGCTCAGCGGGCCCGCGCTGGGTGAGCGCCTCTCGCGCCTCCGGCCCGGGCTCCCGGTCCTGTACATGTCCGGTTACCCGACCGATGTCATCGCCGGCGGTGACCGGCCCCCGGGTTTCACAATCCTTCCCAAGCCCTTCACCCAGGAGTCGCTCGCGCACGCGGTCCGCGAAGCGCTCGGAAGGGGCCCCGACGACCCCCTCGGAAGCCTCCCCCCTCGATAGGTCGCGCCGGTGTGGCTGTCTGTGACGAAGTGCTAGCATACGGCGGTGCTTGGCGTGTTGCTTCGCCTGGCGGCCGTGCTCGTCCTCGCCGGCTGCGTGGTTTCCGTCGTCTACCTGGTGTTCGCCCTCGCCCTGCTCAGGGCATTCGCCCGGCGTGGCGACGACCCTGACCCCCATTGCCCTCCGGCGTCGATCCTCAAGCCGCTCTGCGGCCCGGAGGCGCGCCTCTATGACAATCTCCGGTCATTCTGCGAGCAGGACTACCCGCTGTTCCAGGTCGTGTTCGGGATCCGCGACCCCATGGATCCAGCGGTGGCCGTGGTTGAGCGCCTCATCCGCGACTTGCCGCACCGCGACCTCGCCCTGGTCGTCAACGACCGGCTGATCGGCGCCAACCACAAGGTCAGCAACCTCGCGAACATGTACGAGGTGGCCAAGTACGAACGCCTGGTGATCGCGGACAGCGACATGCGGGTCGGGCCGACCTACCTGGCGACGGTGCTCGGCCCGCTCCGGGACCCCAGCGTCGGCGTCGTCACCTGTCTCTATTCGGGTCGATCGGTGGGCGGCCTGTGGTCGGCGCTCGGGGCGATGTTCGTGCAGGAGTGGTTCTTGCCATCCGTGCTCGTGGGCCGCGTCCTCCGGCCCGATCGGTTCTGCTTCGGCGCGACGATGGCCGTCCGCCGCGAGTCCCTCGAGGCGGTGGGCGGGTTCCCGGCGCTGGCCGGGTATCTGGCCGACGATTACGTGCTGGGCGAGCTGCTGAATCGCCGCCGGCTGCGCGTGTGGCTCTCGTCGTACGTCGTGGAGAACACCGTGGCTGAACCGGCGCTGACCCGGCTGTTCTGGCACGAGCTTCGATGGGCGCGAACGATCCGGACCGTCCAGCCCGTCGGCCACGCGCTGTCGTTCGTGACGCACGCGGTTGTCCTGGCGGGACTCTATCTCCTGCTATCATCAGCCAGTCTGATGAGCGCCGGTGTGCTGGCCGCGGCGCTGGCGTTGCGAATGCGCATGCACTATGCGGTGCGCGCGCAGCTCGACATCCGGGAGCCGGCCTGCCCCTGGCTGGTCCCCCTGCGGGATGGACTATGCTTCGTCGTGTGGGTCACGAGTTTCTGTGGGCGCACCGTCCGCTGGGGCGAGGAGACGTTCTCGGTGACTACTGACGGCCGCCTGCTGGCGCACGGGAGATCGAGGGGATGCTGAAGACGCTGTTCCTGCACCCGCCGTCGTTCGACGGCTTCGACGGCGGCGCCGGATCGCGCTACCAGGCGCGGCGCGAGGTGCGGTCCTTCTGGTACCCGACCTGGCTGGCGCAACCGGCGGCCCTGGTTCCGGGCAGCCGCCTGGTCGATGCCCCGCCCGCTGGGCTCCGGCTCGAGCAGGTCCTGCCGCTGGCGAAGGACTACGAGCTGTGTGTGATGCACACGAGCACCCCGTCCTTCGCCTCCGACGTCCGCGTCGCGGAGGCGCTCAGGGACAGGAACCCGCGGCTCAAGATCGGGCTCGTGGGCGCGCACGTGGCGGTCGCTCCGGCGCCCGCGCTCGAGGCCTCGGCGGCCGTCGACTTCGTGGCGCGCACCGAGTTCGACTTCACGATCCAAGAAATCGCCGAGGGACGGCCACTGCCTTCCGTCGATGGCCTCAGTTACCGGCACGACGGGCGCATCGTGCACAATCGCGAGCGCGCGATCCTCGAGGACATGGATCAGCTCCCGTATGTGGTCGACGTCTACCATCGGGATTTGCGGATCGAGGACTACGCCATCGGCTACCTGCTCCACCCCTACGTGTCGCTGTACACGGGGCGCGGCTGCCGGTCGAAGTGCACCTTCTGTCTCTGGCCGCAGACAGTCGGCGGACGCCGCTACCGGACCCGGAGCCCCGAGCACGTGGTCGGCGAGATCGCCCTGGCCCGGACTTATTTCCCGCAGACCAGGGAGTTCTTCTTCGACGACGACACGTTCACGGACGATCTGCCGCGGGCCGAGGCTATCGCCCGCGGTCTCGGCAAGCTCGGCGTCACCTGGTCGTGCAACGCCAAGGCGAACGTCCCCGCGGACACCCTGCGGGTCCTGCGGGACAATGGCCTGCGGCTGCTGCTCGTCGGCTACGAGTCCGGGAGCCAGGCGATTTTGAACAACATCAAGAAAGGGCTTCATCTGGAGGTGGTGCGCCGGTTCACTCGCGAATGCCGGACCCTCGGGATCACGGTTCACGGCACCTTCATCCTCGGTCTTCCCGGTGAGACCCGCGACTCGATCCGGGAGACGATGCGGTTCGCCGCCGAAATCGATCCGCACACGATCCAGGTGTCGATCGCGGCCCCCTATCCCGGTACCTCCATGCACCGGGAAGCGCTGGCGAAGGGCTGGCTGAGAGCCGGGGCCCAGGATCTGGTGAATAGCCAGGGCGTCCAGCTGAGCGCGCTCAGCTATCCGGACCTGTCTGCCGAGGAGATCTTCGACTCGGTCGAGACGTTCTACCGGGGCTTCTACTTCCGGCCGCGAAAGATCGCGTCGCTGGTGTCGGAGATGGCGCGCGAGCCCGCCCTGCTCCGCCGGCGGGTCCGGGAGGGCGTCGAGTTCCTCAGCTTCCTGGCCCGGCGCTAGAGCTTCTTCTGCTTGTCCTCGGTGCGGAACTCATCCTGCTTGAGCTTCATCTTGCGGACGAGTTCCGAGTAGGACGAGGTCTGGATGATCTTGTTGAACTGGGTGCGGTAGTTGCTGACCATGCTCACGCCCTCGATCACGACGTCGTACACCATCCACCGGTCGCCGCGGCGCAACATGCGGTAGTCGACCGGCACTTCGGTGCCCTGCTTGGTGAGGATCTTGGTCTTGACCACGGCCTGATCGCCGTCGATCTGCTCGCCCACGTACACGATCCGCTCGCCGCCGTATTTCTCGATCTGCGAGACGTACGAGCGCTCGAGAAGCTCGCCGAACAGCGTCACGAATTCCAGGCGCTCCGCCTCCGCGCGTTCCGACCAGTGGCGGGCGAGGGCGCGCTTGGCGGTCTCCGACCAGTCGAAGATCTGGTTCGCGACCGTGCGGACCTTCTGCCGGCGCGCGGTGGTCTTGCCGTCGCCCTTGAGGGCCGGATCATCGAGCGTCTTGATCACGTCGTCGATCGAGCTCTTGAGCTGGTCCGTCGGAAGCCCGGCGAGCGCGTCCGGGCCCGCGGCGAGCGCGACCAGCAGAGCTGCGACGGCGAGCAGGTTACCAGAGCGAATCATCGAGTCACCCCCGGGGAACGTGTCTCAGTAACTCTTCGAATGATCGCACGGTTCTCTCCGAAGTCGAGCCCCGCGCCGCCGGAACCGCGTCGAGAACGCGGCCGCACGTCCCTCCGGCCTACACTTTCCCGAAGATGTACCTCGAGATCAGCTCCTCGAGGTCGACCGGCGCCTCGACCTCCCGAATGCGGCCGTTCGGCGGGATGATCGTCTCGGAGCCGCCCGGGCTGATCCGGAGGAACTTCTCCCCGATCAGCCCCCGCGTCTTGATCGAGGCGATCGCGTCGTCCTGGATCTGGATGCCCTTCCTGATCAGCAGGGTGACGCGGGCCGCGTAGTTGTCGAGATCGATCCGGTCGACACGCCCGATCTCGACGCCGGCGATCTCGACGGGCGCGCCGGCCTTCAGCCCGCCCGTCCCGGGGAACAGCGCGATGACAGGATAGGTGCCGCCCCCGAACAGATCGACGCGCCCGAGCTTGACCGACAGGTACGCCAGGGCCACCAGGCCGATGATGACGAAGATTCCCACCGCAACCTCGACTCGTGACCGACCCATGTTTTGCTCCTTCATCGGGCGCGGGCACCCGGGCTCCGCCACGCCTGATCAGGCGCGGGCACCCGGGCTTCGCCACGCCCGCGCCTCCGCGTCCACCTTGCGCGGCGATGGGTCCCGCGCGACCCGCGACATGACAGTGATCCCCATTCTGGCGCGAGCGCCTCGGCTTGCGCCAGCCTTCGCCTTCCCGCGGTCCCGCACGCGCAGCCTACCGCCGGCGCGACTCGTCGGCGTGGTCTCGAGGCCGGTCCGCCGGCCGGTTGTCTCCAAGCGGTCGCTCAGGCGCCCGGCTCGCCTCGGATGAACTGCTGGACTATTGGGTTGTCCGAGCGCTGGACGGCCGCGACGGGCCCGGCCTCGATGATCCGCCCGTCGGCGAGCATGGCGACCTGATTCGCAATCTCGAAGATCTCCGGAATCTCGTGGCTTACCACCAGCGCCGTGAAGCGGAACGTCGCATGCAGGTCCCCGATGAGCCGGTGGATCGTGTTCACGAGGATCGGGTCGAGACCGGTGGTGGGCTCGTCGAAGAAGACGATTTCCGGCTCCGTGATCAGCGCGCGCGCGATCGCCACCCGCTTGCGCATCCCGCCCGAGATCTCCGCGGGGTACTTGTGGCCCATCCCGGCCAGGCCGACCTGGCCGAGCTTTTCCTCGGCCCGGGCGGCAATCTCGCGCGCGGGCAGGCGCGTGCGCTCGCGGAGGGGGAAGGCGACGTTGTCAACGACGCTCAGCGAGTCGAAGAGCGCGCCGCTCTGGAAGACCACGCCGTAGCGGCGGCGGACCGCGTCGAGGGCGCTCCCGCGCAATCGCGTGATGTCCACGCCATCGACCTCGATCCGCCCGCTGTCGGCGCGCACGAGGCCGAGCAGGTGCTTGAGCAGGACGGACTTGCCGCCGCCGCTCCGCCCGATCACGATCACGATCTCGCCGCGCGGGACCGTGAGCGTCACCCCCCGGAGCACGGGCTGGGTGCCGAACGCCTTGGTGAGGTTCTCGACGGTGATCACGGCAGCACGGAGCCGAGGAAATAGTCCCACACGAGAATGAGCACCGAGGACAGGACCACCGCCTGGGTCGTCGCCCGCGCCACGCCCGCGGCGCCGTGTCCGACGTAGAAGCCCTTGTATGCGCACACCCACATGACCAGAATCCCGAACGACAGGGACTTCCAGAACCCGGTGAGGATGTCCCGGATCTCGACGAAGGTCTGCATCTCGCCGAAGTAGGTCCCTTCGGACAGGCCGAGCAGCTTGACGGCGACGAGATAGGCCCCAAGGATGCCGACGGTGTCGAAGATCGCCGTCAGCAACGGGAACGCGATGACGCCGGCCAGGATCGATGGGACCACCAGGTACCGGCGGGGATTGAGGGCCATGACCTCCATCGCGTCGATCTGCTCGGTGATGCGCATGATGCCGATCTCGGCGGTGAGGGCGGAGCCGGCCTGTCCGGTGATCATCAGCGCCGACAGGACCGGTCCCAGCTCCCGGATCAGCGCGAGCGCGACCGCGGGCCCGAGGAACGCCTCGGCGCCGAAACGCGACAGGACGATGAAGATCTGCAGTCCCAGCACCATGCCGGTGAAGGTTCCGGTCAACAGCACGATGGGAAGCGAGTTGAACCCGACGAACTTGATGCGGGCCAGGAACTGGCGGGTCTTGAGAGGCGGAGTGAGCAGGAGCCCGACCGCGTGGCCGAGGAACGCGCCGAACCGGCCGAGCGCGATCACGATGGACAGGGAGAAGCGACCGACCGCTTCCACCCCGTCGAGGAGCCGGGACGGGATACCGCTCATCCGCCGCTGTTTCGATAGACTCCCAGCGCCCAGAGCGGGAAGTACGCGGCGTAGAGGTGGTACTTGAGCATGAATACGCGCGGGAAGCCCGTGCCGTTCCAGAACGGGTCGGTCCACGACCCGTCGGGGCTCTGCGTCCGCACCAGATAGTCGACGCCCCGCTCCACGACGGGCCCCGTCGTGTACCCGGCGGCGAAGAGCCCGAGCAGCGCCCACGCGGTTTGACTCGGGATCGAGGGGCCGAGCCCGGCCAGTGAGCCATCGGCGTAGCTCTCGAGGGTCTCGCCCCAGCCGCCGTCGGTGTTCTGGTGCGCGACGAGCCAGCGGACGGCGCGCTGGACGTACGGCGCCCGCATGTCCTCTCCGATGGCCCGCAGACCCCGCAGGACCGACCAGGTGCCGTAGACGTAGTTGACCCCCCATCGACCGAACCAGGAACCATCGGGCCGTTGCATCCCCTTCAGAAAGGCGACCGCCCGGCCCGCCGCGGGGTGCTCCAGGCTGAAGCCGAGCGTCCCCAGCATCTCGACGCCGCGCCCCGTGACGTCCTCGCTCGGCGGGTCGAGCAGCGCACCGTGGTCGGCGAAGGGGATGTTGTTCAGGATCATCCGGGTATTGTCCGCGTCGAACGCGGCCCAGCCACCGTCCCGGCTTTGCATGCCGAGGACCCAGCGCAGGCCACGGTCCCGCGCCGGCCCGACGCGCTCGGAGTCGAGCCCGGTCGTCTTCTCGAACGCCATCAGGACCACGGCGGTGTCATCGACGTCGGGGTAGTAGTCGTTGTCATACTGGAACGCCCACCCGCCCGCCGACAGGCCGGGGCGCTTCACCTGCCAGTCACCCGGACTCGCGATTTGCCGGTCCACGAGCCACTGACCCGCGCGCGCCAGCGCGGGGTCGGCGGGCGAGAGCCCGCTCTCGATCAGCGCATTGACGGCGAGGCTCGTGTCCCAGACCGGCGACACGCACGGCTGGTAGTGGAGCGTCTCCGCATCCTCGACGGCCAGCGCCTCGATCTCCTTCAGCTGCCCGCGGATCAGCGGATGGTCGTCGGGATAGCCGAGCGTCCGCAGGGCCAGCACCGCATTCACCATCGCAGGGAAGATGCCGCCGAGGCCGCCCGGAAGGGCCAGGCGCTCCTCGAGCCAGCGGCGCGCCGCCTCGACCGCCCGCTTGCGGAGGGGGCGCGGCGAGAAGCGCTCCCAGATCTTCAGGCCGTCGTCGACCGTGATGAAGAAGTTCTTCCAGAACAGCGCCCGCACGCTGAACGGTCGGGGGAGGCGCGGGAAGCGCAGGCTCGCCTGCTCGCGCGGCTCGGGCCAGAGCTCGTCGAGGGCGCGGTCGGCGGGAAGCCAGGTGACGGGCTTGCGGTCCAGGAGGATCAGCAGGGGGACAATCACGGTCCGGGACCAGTAGGAGACCTCGTACAGGTTCACGAAGAACCGCAACGGCAGGAGCATGATCTCGACCGGCATCGCCGGCACGCCGTTCCAGTCGTACTCGCCGAACAGGGCCAAGAGAACCTTCGTGAACACGTTCGCCTTGACCGGCCCGCCGAGCGAGTGGATCCGCGCCCGGGCCCGCACCATCGCCGGGTCGTCGGCCGGGACACCGGCCATCTTCATGGCAAAGTACGCCTTGATGGTCGCCGACAGGTCGGCGCGGCCCCCTTCAAAGAGACCGAAGCCGCCGTCGGGGAGCTGGCGCCGCCGCAGATACGTGACCGCCTTCCGCTCCCGCTCCTCATGCACACGGTCGATCAGATGACAGAGGAGGACATACTCCGAGGTGATGGTGACGTCGGGCTCCAGCTCCCCGATCCAATGCCCGTCGGGAGCTTGTCGTCCGAGCAGGTAGGCGTGCGCCCGAGCGATTGCGGCGTCGACGGAGCTCACGGGTTGCGATGCTAACACAACGAATCCGCTTGCGAGAACCCGCGGCCGGCGGTATCGTGCGGGGCGCCAGCGCGTATGGACCTGCTCGCGAATGCGGCCCGGCTCTTGCTGGGCTCCATACTCTTCCGGCCCTACGTGTTCGCGTTCCTGGCCGCGTACCTGGTGGCTTCGGGACGGGACCTCGGGTGGCGTCGCTCGCTCCTCTTCGGCGGCTGGACATTCGCCGTCGCCTGGACGGCGGAGCTCCTGTCGACGCGGGTCGGGATCCCCTTCGGGCTGTATCGCTATACCGGGACCACCCGGGGCCAAGAACTGTTCCTGTCGAACGTGCCCGTCTTCGACCCGCTGTCGTTCGTGTTCCTCGCCTACGCGTCGTACTGCCTCGCCCGGGTTGCGCTGGGGCGGGCGACCGGACGGGCGGTGGTGGCGGTGGCAGCTGGCCTCATGACGCTCCTCGACGTCGTGATCGATCCGCTGGCGGTTCGCGGGGACCGGTGGTTTCTCGGGCGCCTCTTCTATTACCCCGACGGCGGGGTGTTCTACGACGTCCCGCTGTCGAACTTTGCCGGCTGGCTGATCGTCGGGACGCTGGCGGTCGGGGGATTCGCGCTGGCGTCGCGCGGCCCGGTTGGCTCGCCCGTCGCCGGTGCCGGCCTCTACTACGCGGTGCTCGTCTTCAATCTCGCGGTGGCGTGGTGGATCGGCGAGCTGGGGCTCCTCGCTTTCGGTCTCGCCCTGCACCTTTCTCTCTTGCTGGTCTGGTGGTGCTGGTATGCTGGCGGCGTGCCACGGCTGCCAAGGGTGAAGATCACCTCTTTGCGAGGGGAGGGGCCTCGAGCATGAGCGTGCCGGTGTCCCAGATGTGGGCGGTGGCGTCCTACGTGCTCGGGCAGCGCCTGCGCGGACGGATGCGCTATCCGCTCGTCCTGATGCTCGAGCCGCTCTTCCGCTGCAACCTGGCGTGCGCGGGATGCGGCAAGATCCAGTATCCGGCGCAGATCCTCCGGAAGCACCTTTCGGTCGATGCGTGCCTCCGGGCGGTTGACGAGTGCGGCGCGCCGATGGTCAGCATCCCGGGCGGAGAGCCGCTCATGTACCCGGACATCGGCCGGCTCGTCGAGGCCCTGGTAGCGCGGAAGAAGTACGTGTATCTCTGCACGAACGCCATCCTGCTCGAGGAGAAGCTCGAGGCCGGCATCTTCGCGCCGTCGAAGTACCTCACGTTCAGCGTCCACATGGACGGTCTCCGGGAGGAGCACGACGAGGCGGTGTGTCGCGACGGCGTGTACGACACGGCGGTCGCGGCCATCCGGGGAGCGCTCCGCCGCGGGTTCCGGGTCACGACCAACACCACGCTTTTCGACGGCGCCTCGCCCCTCCGGATGCGCGCGTTCTTCGACGAGATGATGGACCTCGGGGTCGAGGGCATGATGCTGTCGCCGGGATATAGCTACTCGAAGGCGCCGGACCAGGAGCACTTTCTCCGCCAGCGCAAGACCAACGAGCTGTTCTCCCGGATGCTGGCGAACCCGAAGCGCCGGTGGAAGTTCAACCAGTCCCCACTCTTCCTACAGTTCCTGATGGGCAAGCACGATTTCGACTGCACGCCGTGGGGGAACCCGACGTTCAACATCTTTGGCTGGCAGCGCCCGTGCTACCTGCTCCAGGAAGGCTACGCCGCGACCTTCCAGGAACTGATGGCGACCACCCGCTGGGAACAGTACGGCAAGCGGAGCGGCAACGAGAAGTGCCGTGACTGCATGGTGCATTGCGGCTTCGAGGCCACGGCGGTGGACCGGACCTTCAGCACGTGGCCGGGATTGCGGGACGCGGTGGTGTCGACCGTCACCGGGCGGCTGTGATGGCGGACGCCGAGCCGTCGCTCGAGGGATGGATCCCCGCGATCGGGGCTGACCTGTCCCTTCCCCGCGTCATCGACCTGGCCTTCGATTATCGCGGGAACACGACCGTCGTGACGCGTGACGGCACCGAAGTCGAAGGCTACATCTTCAATCGCGACGCCGACGCCGCGGAGCCCTTCATCCAGCTGTTCGAGGCCGACGGGAGCGGTCCGCGCACGATCCCGTACGCAGACATCCGGACGATCAACTTCACCGGCAAGGACACCGCCGCGGGCAACTCGTACGCGGCCTGGCGCCGGCGGAAAGCGGAGGCACAGCGACCCGCCGACCCGCCGTGAGCCGGATCCTCGTCGTCACCGCGATCGAGCACGAGGCCCGCGGCCTGGCCCGGGACCTCGGGCTGGTCCGCGTCGCGTCGACCCGGTGGCCGTGCTTCGAGGGCGAGCGCGTGATCGTTGTCGCGGCGGGCATTCGTGCCGCGTTCCTGGACTCGCGGTGGCCGTCGGCCCGGCCGGAGCTCGTGGTCTCGGCCGGGTTGTGCGGGGGGCTCGCGCCGGTCTCGAGCGTGTCCGGAGCCCTCGCCTTGCCGCGCGCGGTCCTGGAGTGCGGCGGTGCATCCCTCGCCGTCGACCCGGACGCCCATGCGCGAGCCGTGAGCGCGGCCCTGGCCGCAGGTCGGGCGTTCTCGACCGAGCCCTTGCTGACCGTTGACACGGTGGTCGAGGGCCCGGAGGCGAAGGCGCGGCTCCGGCGCGACACCGGCGCCGCCACCGTCGACATGGAATCCGCGGTCGTCATGCGCCGGGCGGCCGGGCTGGGGGCGCCGGGGTTGGTTGTACGCGCGGTGTCCGACCCTGCCGAGCGGTCGGTTCCGCGGGAGCTGGTCCTGCTCGTGGACGGCGAGGGGCGAGCGCGGGTAAGCGCCGTCGGGGCGCTGCTGGTTCGCCGTCCCGCGCTCATCGGTGACGCGCTCGCCCTCCGGCGGGATTCCGCGCGCGCCCTCAAGTCCGTCGCGGCCGTGATCCGGCAGCTCTCGGCCTCCGCATGACGACGACCTCTGCACTCGTCACCGGGGCCTCCGGCTTCGTTGGCGCGAACGTCGTTCGGGAGCTGCTCGCCTGCGGGCACGCGGTGCGAGTGCTGGTCCGCCGGTCGAGCGACCGCTGCGCCATCGCCGGGCTACCCGTCGACGTCCACGAGGGCGACCTGCTGGACCCGCCGTCCATCAAGCGGGCGGTGGCCGGCGTCCGGCACGTGTACCACGTCGCCGCCGACTACCGCCTGTGGGCACCGGATCCGCGCGAGCTGTATCGCACCAACGTCGAGGGCACCCGCGCGGTGCTAGCGGCGTGCGCCGATGCCGGGGTGGAGCGGGTCGTTCATACGTCCTCGGTCGGCGCGCTGGGGATCCCCGGCGACGGAAGCCCGGGGACGGAGACGACGCCGGTCACCCTCGCCGATATGGTGGGGCCGTACAAGGCGTCCAAGTTCCTGGCCGAGGAGGTCGCGCGCGAGTGGGCGACGCGCGGGCTGCCGGTGGTGATCGTGAATCCCTCCACGCCCGTCGGCCCGTGGGACGTCAAGCCCACGCCGACGGGGCGGATCATCGTGGACTTTCTGCACGGCCGGATGTTCGCCACGCTGGACACCGGGCTGAACCTGGTCGACGTGCGTGACGTGGCCCGCGGGCACCGGCTCGCCGCGGAGCACGGTCGAATCGGCGAGCGGTACATCCTGGGCAACCGGGACCTGTCCCTGGCGGCGATCTTCCGTCTCCTCGCGGAGCTGACCGGGCATCCGGCCCCGCGGCTCCGTATCCCGTACGCCGTGGCGTGGGCCAGCGCGCTGGCCATGGAGGCAGGTGCCTGGATCACCGGGCGCGCGCCCCGCGCTTCGCTGACGTCGGTCCGGATGGCGAGGAAGCGCATGTACTTCAGCCCGGCCAAGGCGGTGCGGGAGCTCGGGCTGCCGCAGACGCCCGTCGAGGAGGCGCTCGCGGCCGCGGTCGAATGGTTCGCTGCGCAGGGGTACGTGCGGCTCGCGCGGCCGCTGCTCCGGACCGCATGAACGGTTCTCGCCTCGTGTCTCAGCTGACCCGGCGGAGCGGCTCCAACTTCTACTATGCGTTTCTCTTCCTTCCGCGCCCGCGCCGCGAGGCGCTCTACGCGGTGTACGCGTTCTGCCGGATCGTCGACGACATCGTTGACCACGGGACGGACCCGGTGAAGCAGCGCGCCGACCTCGCCCGGTGGCGCGGCGAGGTCGCGCGCTGCTTCGAGGGGGGACCGGTCGAGCTGCCGGTGGCGCGCCGTCTCGCCGACGCCGTGCAGCGCTACCCGATCCCGCGCGCCGCGCTGGACGCGATCATCGATGGCGTGGAGATGGACCTCGATCGGGTCACCTACGAGACGTTCGACGCCCTGTACCCGTACTGCTACCGGGTGGCGGCGGCGGTCGGCCTCTGCTGCATCGAGATCTTCGGGTATAGCGACCTGCTGGCCCGCGACTACGCCGTCAACCTCGGGGTGGCCCTGCAGCTCACCAACATCATTCGCGACGTCGAGGTGGATGCGCGCGCCGGGCGCGTCTATCTCCCCCAGGAGGACCTCCGGTGCTTCCGGGTGACGCCGGACGACCTGCGGGCGGCGCGGTACAGTGACGCGTTCGTCGGCCTCATGGCGTACCAGGCCCGCCGGGCGCGCGAGTTCTACGCCGCCGCGCGCCGCGCGTTCCCCCCGCGGGACACCCGCGCGCTGGTGGCGGCGGAGATCATGGGGCGCATCTACTTCGCGCTGCTGGGCGAGCTGGAGACGCGGCGCTTCCAGGTGTTCGGGCGGCGGGTCGGGGTCCCCGCGCGCCGCAAGCTCGCGATTGCTCTCCGGACCTGGGCCCGCTCCCGGTTGCGAATCGCCGCATGAAAGCGGCGGTCTATCGAGGGCCGAACACGGTCACCTACTCGTCGTCGCCTGCGGACCTGGCGGAGGCGCACCGGCTCATCGTCCTCGGGGAGGTGACACTCGATCCACTGATCACGCATCGCCTGCCGCTCTCCGAGGTGGCGCGGGGGGTCGAGTTGATGCGTCGCCGGGAGGCGCTGAAGGTGTTCAGCGTGGGAGCCGGGCCGTGAAGGCGGTCGTGTTCCACGGCCCCGGCGACCTCCGCTTCGAGGAGGTTCCGCTCCCGCGGCCCGGCGCTGGTGAGATCGTCGTGCGGATCGAGGCGGCGCTGACCTGCGGCACCGACGTCAAGACGTTACGCCACGGCCACCCGGTCATGATCCCGCACGTGCCAACGGTGTTCGGTCACGAGCTGGCCGGCACCGTCGCGCTCGTGGGGCAGAACGTCCGGGCGTTCAAAGAGGGTGATCGGGTCGTGGCCGCCAACTCGGCGCCGTGCGGAGCCTGCTACTACTGCCGGGCGGGCCGGCCGAACCTGTGCGAGGACCTGCTCTTCGTCAACGGGGCGTATGGCGAGTACCTCGCGCTGCCACCGCGCCTCTGCGCGATCAACGTCGTCCACCTCCGAAGCGGGATGCCGGCCGCGCGCGCGGCGTTCGTCGAGCCGCTCGCCTGCGCGCTCCTGGGCGTGGAGCGCGGGCGAGTCGAGAGCGGGCAGACGGTGGCCGTGCTCGGCCACGGGCCCCTCGGCTGCTTGATCGCGATGGTCGCGACTGCCCGCGGCGCGCGCGTCATCCTGCTCGGCAAGGCCGGGTGGCGGTTCGATCGCGTCCAGCAGCTCCAGGTCGCGGAGCTGATCGACGGGACGCGGACGCCGGACCTCGCCGCAGTAGTCCGGGACCTCACCGCGGGCCGTGGGGTGGACGTCGCCATTGACGCCACCGGCCGCCTCGAGGGATGGGAGCAGGCCATCGCGCTCGCCGGCCGCGGGGGCACCGTCGTGTTTTTCGGGGGCTGCGCGCCGGGCACGACCGTCCGGGTCGACGCGCGCCGCGCCCACTACGAGGAGCTGAGCCTGGTGGGCTCGTTCCATCACACGCCCGAGCTGATCCGGCTCGCCGTCGACCACCTCGAGACCGGCACGGTCCGGCCCGACGGCCTGATCACCCACCAGCAGGGACTGGCCGAGGTGCCCGCCGCGCTCGAGCTGATGGCGCGCGGGAACGCCCTGAAGGTTCTGATCGAGCCGTGACGCGATGCTATACTCGTCGAGGCCTTCCGTGAGATGACCATCAAGCTAACCGAGATCGTGCTCGCCGGCCCGCGTGGCTTCTGCGCCGGGGTCGAGCGGGCCATCGACATCGTGGAGCTGGCGCTCGCGGCGTGCCCGCCGCCCGTCTACGTCCGCAGGGAGATCGTCCACAACCGGCACGTCGTCGACGAGCTCCGGGCGAAGGGGGCGATCTTCGTGGATGAGCTGGACGAGGTCCCGGACGCGGCGACGGTCATCTTCAGCGCGCATGGTATCTCCCCGGCGGTCCGGAGCGACGCCCGCCGCCGCGGGCTTCGCGTGATCGATGCGACATGCCCGCTGGTGACGAAGGTGCACCTCGAGGCGATCCGCTACGCCCGCGAGGGCTACACGATCATCCTCGTCGGCCACGAGGACCACGATGAGGTCATTGGAACCATGGGTGAGGCGCCCGACCGGATCCTCGTCATCGAGCATCCCGACCAGGTGGAGACCCTGGTCGTGCCCGATCCGAGCCGGATCGCCTACCTGACCCAGACGACCCTGTCGGTGGACGATACCCGGGAGTGCATCGAGGCCCTGCGCCGGCGGTTCCCGAACATCGTCGGTCCCGCCCGCGACGACATCTGCTACGCGACGCAGAACCGGCAGGCGGCCGTGAAGACGCTCGCCGGTGACGTCGACGTGGTGCTGGTGATCGGCGCGGCCAACAGCTCGAACGCCAACCGGCTCCGCGAGGTGTCCGAGGTCAATGGGACGCGCGCCTACCTGATCAATGACGTACGCGACATCCGTCCCAACTGGCTGGACGGGGTGCGGCGCATCGGGATCACCGCGGGCGCCTCGACCCCCGAGGTCCTCGTGACCCAAGCCGTCGAGGCCCTGAGGACGCTGGGTGACGTGACGGTCCGCGAGGTGCACGTCATCGACGAGGACGTTCGATTCGCCGTCCCGCCGGAGCTCGAGCGGATCGCGCGCGAGAACGGCCAGCCGCTTCCGTCCCGAACCGCCTCGGATCGGTAGAACTGGAAAGGGGCTTCGCCCCCTTCCCAACCTTCGCCGAAGCGAGAATCGCGCCGGTGGAGCCGGCGCTCGAAGTGGCGACTGGGTTGCGCTGGCGTGGCAGTGCGAGGCGAGCTGCAGGCGCCAGGCAGGCCCGGACGTCGGGGGGACCTCGACGGTCCCTCCGAGACCCCCCTCACTCAGCTCGCCCCGATTCCGAATCTGCGCGCGGGCGGTGATAGCCGTTTGGTGCGGCGCTGTGGTAGCATCGACGGCACTTCGCGCCGGCAGCAGCGGAACCGCCCGGAGACCGGTGTTCGATGTCCCCGCCGCGATGCTTCCTCTCGACCGCATGCGGCCTGACCGACTGGCGTCGGGGGGACAATGGCGGTCAACCACGCGCCCGGCGGCCTGGTAGGAGGCGGGCATGGCCCTGGACATTGCCAAGATTCGGAACGTCGGTTTCGTCGGTCACGGCGGCGTTGGCAAGACCTCGCTGGTGGAGTCCCTGCTGTTCACTACCGGCGCCATCACTCGCCTCGGGAAGATCGAGGACGGCACCACCACCACGGATTTCGATCCGGACGAGATCAAGCGGAAGATCTCGCTGAACCTCGCGGTTGCCCACTGCGACTACAAGGGGCACCGGATCAACCTCGTCGACATGCCAGGATACGGGGATTTCATTTACGAGGCGCGCGCCGGGCTCCGGGTCGTCGAGGGCGCCGTGGTCGTGGTCGATGCGGTGGCTGGCGTACAGGTCCAGACCGAGAGGGTGTGGAAGTTTGCCAGTGAGTACGAGCTCCCCCGGGCCATCGTCATCAACCGGCTCGACCGCGAGCGCGGCGACTTCCTCCGGACCCTCGAATCGCTGAGCAAGCGCCTCAAGGGCCGGCTGGTCCCGCTGCAGATCCCGATCGGCGCCGAACAGGAATTCAAGGGGATCGTGGATCTCCTCCATCCCAGGGACGTCCCGCCGGAGGTTGCCGACCAGGCCAGGGAGTATCGGGAGAAGCTGGTCGAGGCGGCGGCCGAGACCGATGACGATCTGCTGAACCGGTACCTGGAGGAAGGGGCCATCGACGACGCCGAGATGGTTCGCGCGCTGCGCCAGGGGATCGCGGCCGGAAAGATCGTTCCGGTCCTGTGCGCGTCAGCGACGCGGAGCATCGGCGGCCAGGCGCTGCTCGATCTCATCGTCGAATCGTTCCCGTCGCCCCTCGACCGGAGCGAGGTCGAGGGGATCGACCTCAAGACGAAGGAGCCGGCGCGGCGTGCGGCGGACCCGAAGGCGGGCCGCGCGGTCCTCGTCTTCAAGACGCTGTCCGATCCCCACGTCGGGAAGCTGTCCCTGTTCCGCGTCTACTCGGGCACGGTCTCGGCCGACGCGCCGCTGTTCAACGCCTCGCGGGGCGCGCGGGAGCGGCTCGGCCACATCGCCTGGATGCAGGGGAAGAGCCAGAAGACCGTCGATTCGCTCGGCCCTGGGGAGATCGGCGTGGTCGCGAAGCTGAAGGAGACCCTCGCTGGCGATACCTTGTGCGACGAGGCTCAGCCGTTCGCCCTCCCCAAGATCGATTTCCCCGAGCCCTCGATATCGTTCGCCATCCAGCCGAAGGCCCGCGGCGACGAGGACAAGATCAGCCTGGCCTTGCATCGAATGGAGGAAGAGGATCCCACGCTGCATTCCCACTACGATCCCGAGACCAAGCAGCTCCTGGTTTCGGGCGTGGGCCAGATGCACGTCGAGGTGTCCGTCGAGCGCATGAAGCGGAAGTACAACGTGGACGTGAACCTGCTGCCGCCGCGGGTGCCGTACCGGGAAACCGTGAAGGGGCGGGCCGAAGTGCAGGGCAAGTACAAGAAACAGACCGGCGGCCGGGGCCAGTACGGCGACGTGTGGCTCAAGCTCGAGCCGCTCCAGCGCTCCGGCGGCTTCGAGTTCGTCGACGACGTCTTCGGGGGCGCCGTGCCGCGCAACTACATCCCGTCGGTCGAGAAGGGGGTCCGCGACTGCATGAAGCGCGGCATCCTCGCCGGCTATTCGGTCGTCGACCTGCGGGTGACCCTCTACGACGGGTCGTATCACGACGTCGACTCCTCCGACATGGCCTTCCAGATCGCCGGCTCGATGGCGCTCCAGAAGGGCTTCATGGAGGCCCACCCGATCCTGCTCGAGCCCATCATGAACGTCGAGGTCACCTGTCCCTCGGACCTGGCCGGTGACGTGATCGGCGACGCGAACTCGCGGCGGGGACGGATCAGCGGGATGGAGCCTACCGGCGAGACCGCGGTGGTGCGCGCACAGGTGCCGATGGCCGAGATGCTCAACTACGAGCCGAGCCTGCGCTCGATGACGGGCGGCCGCGGCGGGTACTCCATGGAGTTCTCCCACTACGAGGAGGTCCCGGCCTTCCTCGCCGAGAAGGTCATCAAGGACGCGAAGGCCGAGAAGGAGAAGGCGGAGAAGCACTGATGGCCGCGTGTCGGGCCCTGCCCAAGAGGAGGAGGAGATGAATACTCATCTGGATTCGAAGGTCACCCTTGCTACCCGGCGCTTGTTCCTGCAAAGAAGTGCGTTGGCGGTCGGGGGGGCCGTCCTGGGCTGGCCCGCGATGACCTGGGCGAAGGACTGCAAGCTGACCGAGCATGACATCCTTGGCCCAATGTACAACTATGGGGCGCCGTTCCAGGCCCGACTGGCCGGCGATGACGAGCCTGGAGAGCGGCTCATGCTGACGGGCGCGGTCTACAGTTCCGACTGTCGTACCCCGTTACCGCGCACGCTCATCGAGATATGGCAAGCCGATCACGGCGGCCAGTATGACAAGAAACGACCGGGCGATTTTTCCGAGCCTTCTCCGCCCTTCCATCTCCGCGGCATGTTGCTCACCGATGACAAGGGCCGATACGAGATCGAGACCATTGTGCCGGGGGCCTATCCAATCCCGCCTGGTGTTCCGGGGTTGGAGAAGTATGGCGGACTGACGCGGGCGCGCCACATCCACATGAAGGTACTTCCGGCGCTCCACGTTGCGCTGACCACCCAGCTCTACTTCAAGGGCGATCCCAACCTTGCCGGCGATCCGTGGGGTAGCCACAAGCCCTCCCTCGCCCTCGATCTGAAGCCGAACGGCAAGTACATGCGCGGCGAGTTCGACTTCGTGCTGGCCAGCGGTCTGTAGGCCGCGTCCGGGCAGGATCTTCTTGACGCTCCACCCGCGGTGACCGACAGGGCAGGAGCCGAGGACCGGTGGCCGCCGCCGCGCTACTGGCGGCGCGGGCTGACGACGGGCGACTCGTCGTCCCAGCCCCCCGGGCGAGGGCGGGCGCCCGGTGCGAGGCGGGGACCGTCCTCGGCGGCGAGGTGGCGGTAGAGGAGGGTCAGCACGGCGAGCATATCGATAGCACCGCCCGCGGCCCACATGACGACACCACCAAGCGCTTGATCCTCTTCCGGCGTGAAGCCCCAGATCGGCGCGGTCTCGTGGTAGGGCGCGTAGAGAGCCCAGGGGCTCAGCGTCAGGAGGAGCCCGAGCAATCCCGACTGGAAGGCGGCGAGCACGAGGTACACGATGCGGAGCCCGGATGGTACCGGGGGACGCACTCGGGGCGCGGGCGCCACGATCGGCCACCAGAAGAGGAGCGCACTGCCGAAGAACGCGAGGTGTTCGAGATCGTGGAGCAGCCGGTGGCCGAGGGCCGCGTCGTAGGCGACCGGAAGGTGCCAGAGCCACACGACGACCGCGTACAGGAGCCACGCCGTCGCCGGGCTCGTCAGCGCGCTCCAGAGGGCTCGGAGACGCGTTCCCGGCGCCAGCAGCCGCCCGGCGCCCCCTCGCACGCGCGCCGGGAGGGCCCAGAGGAGCGTGGGGAACGGGCGAGCGAGCAGGAGCGCCGGGGCGGCGACCATCATCAGGAGCATGTGCTGGACCATGTGTGCTGAGAACAGGGCCTCGGCGCGGGCGTCGAGCGGGGGGAGGAGCGCGGCCGCGACGCTCAGCACTCCGACCGCCCAACTCACGACCCGCCAGGGAACGACGCTCCGAGCGGCGCGGCGCGCGAGGCGCCACTGGCCGAGCGCATAGGCGCCGGCCAGAATCAGGAGCGGCAGCGCGACCTCCGGACGCCAGCCGGGCCCCACCGCGAGCACGGCTGGCGCGGATACGTGCGCGATGATCATGTCAGGAGCCGTGGCCCTCAGCAGGCGGCCCGCCAGCGAGCCCGGTGATCAACCTCGCCGGCCTCGCTGGTCGCGGCGGGTCCCCGGTTCATGACCCGGCCCCGACCCGGCGCGAGGCCGCGCCGGTATCCCCACCGCGCCGGCCCGCCTACTTGCGGAACGTCAGCACCGCGACCCAGACGAAGAACGCGACCGTCCCGACCAGGAACAGGCTGAAGGAGATCTTCTCGATAGTGGTCATCGGCTCACTCACAACGGAAGCGAGCGCAGGCCATGAAAGATGTTGAAGAGGACGTCGAGGATCAGCACCGTCAGGTTCAGCAGCGCCAGCGGGATCAGAATCCGCTCGACGGTCATCCACTCACCTCCTACTGGCCCACGGCGAGCCCGGGACCGAGGCCGCCCCAGAACTTGAACAGATAGTAGACACCCCAGGCGGCGAGGATCGCGTAGACGAGGAGGAGCCACCTGTTGACGATGCCGTGATAGGCCCGGATCTCGCCGCGCGCGTACTCCTCGACCTCGCCATAGCGCGGATGCTCATGCGGCTCGTCGGCCATCGGCGTCTCCTTCCGCCCGGAGGACCTGGTACTTGATCGCCTCGACGTTCTCGAACGCGCCGCTCGCCATGCCCCACACGAACGCACAGAGCGCGGCCAGCCCCATCAGCAGGGCCACGACGAACTCCCCGAGGGTCAAATATTCGAGCATGCGTCACTCCGAAATGCCCTTGAAGAACTTCGGCCGCGTTCCGAGGTCCGCTCCGGCGACGGACGCCTGCGGCCGCGCCGGATCAAGGGCGAAGCGCGGGTGGTTCGCCCGGACGTCCGGGGCGTTCAGCATGGCCTTGGTGTCGGGCCGAAGCTGGAGCCGCTGGCCGGTCAGCGGATCGTTCCACGCCGAGAACGACAGCACGTAGTACGAGATGGCCCAGCGCTCCTCCTCGGTCATGGAGTCGGCGTAGGACGGCATCGGCGTGCCGTCGAGGCCAAGGGTCATGGTGCGGAAAATGTCGGTGAGGCTCGAGCCGCCCTTGAACTGTCCCTTGGTGAAGTCGGCCGGGCGGATGGGCAGGTCGAAGGAGTCATGGAGCTGGCTGGCGGAGGGGCCGTCGCCCTTTCCCTCCTGGCCGTGGCACTCCCAGCACTTGGCCTGCTGGTACAGCTCCTTCCCGCGGGCCCGCAGCTCCGCGGTGGGCTTGGGCGGTGGCGCGATCACGAGCGGAGGCTCCGGGGTTTCCTCCTTCCAGCGCTCGGAGAACGTCTTGATGTGCGTGATGACGGCGAGGCGGTCCTTGTCCGGAATCTCATGCCACGTGGGCATCGCGGTCCAGCGGACTCCGCGCGTGAGTGTCCGAAAGAGATCGCCGTCGGTCGGCAGCGAGCCTGAGGGCGTCGTCCGGAACTTGAACACCCCCACCGTGAAGTCCCGCGGGCGCGGGAAGAGAAATGTCGCGGCGACCCCGTTGCCATCGCCCTTCGGGCCGTGGCAGCCGATGCACCGCCGGTCGTACACCGCCTTGCCCCGGGCCAGGAAATCCTCGCTCTGGGGGATCGCCATCACCGACAGGGCCACGTTCTGGGGCTCGAAGACCTCTCGCCAGGCGCCGCGGCTGGCGCCGAGCTTCTGAACGTAGCGGACGAGCCCCACCATCTCCTCGGTGGGCACGACGAGATCCACGGCGGTCAACTCGGGGACCTGGCCCTGGAATGGCGTGAAGTCGAGCACCGGCGTTCCCTCGATCGGCAGCTCGCCGCCGGGCCGCGGCGGGACGAAGGTCAGCCCCGACTCGTTGGGGAAGAGGCGGACCGGCGTGTCCTCCTTCATGGTGAAGATGCGGGCGAGGGCCGGCGTCGTCTCGAGCGCGAGGCCGCCGCCGTCCGTCTTGCGTGCCGGTACGCGGATCCGGTGGAAGAGCCACTTGAAGCTCGGCATCATCGAGTCGGGAACCGTGAACCGCGGGTCCCAGTGATGCGCGTAGTGCCAGTCGTCTCCGTACTTGAGGCCGACCCGGGTGAGGTCCGGGCCGATGCGCCGCGTCGAGAACAGGTGCGGCAGGTCGTAGGCGTACTCGCCCGCCTCGGAGACCGGCCCCCACCGGAGATCCTCGCCCGTCACCGGCCGGACGTATTGGCTGTGGCAGTACCAGCATCCCTCCCGGATGTAGACGGCACGCCCACGCCGCTCCACGGGCGTGTAGTCGCTGACCGGGTAGCGGACCCACTTGACGTCGCCCAGGTCGTTGCGGACGGCGCGGCTGACCTCACGGCTCCGCGACTCGGGAATCAGGGCAGGGAGGACCCCCTGGACGAACAGGGCGAGGGTGACGAAGAGGAACCCGGCGCCGAGGGCCAGCGACTTGATGGATCGCATGTCAGGCTGCCCGCCGGGCCAGCGAGCTCTTCATCAGGGTATAGACGAGGAGCGAGATGCCGAGGTCCATCGAGATCCCGGTGAAGGTCCGCACCCACCATGACGGGCGCATGGTGTTGACCGAGTCGACCCATTCCGATCCCGCCATCAGCATGAAGCCCTGCTGGAGCCCCTGAGCCGTCAGCACGAGCCCCATGGCCGAGATCCCGAGCGTGATCAGCCAGAAGCCCCAGTTGCCGAGCCGGAAGCTCCACAGCTCGACGCCGTTGACCCGGGGCCACACGTAGACCGAGCCGGCGATGGCCCAGATGACGAACGTCCCGAACACCGTGAGATGCGAGTGCGAGATGACGAAGTCGGTGAAGTGCGTGGGCTGCTGGAGCGCCCGGAGCGCCTCGAGCGAGCCCTGGAAGCACCCGATCAGGTACATGATCGAGCCGACGATCAGGAACTTGGCGGGGAGGTTCCGGGGAAACTCCTGCCACTTGCCGATCATGGTCCCGAAGAAGTTCTGGAGGACGGTCCACACGGGGATGATCAGCATCATCGAGGAGATGATGGCGATGGTCTCCGCCCAGTCGGCGATCGGCGAGTACAGGTAGTGGTGGATGCCTACGAAGGGGTAGAAGAAGGCGAGCGACCAGAAGCCGATGAGCGAGAGCTTGTGGCTGTAGATCGGGTTCCGCACGCTGGCGGGCAGGAAGTAGTAGATGAGGACGTACCCGGCGGGCGTGATCCACAAGCCGACCACGTAGTGGATGAAGAGCCCGTGCCACGCCGCGTTGTTGATCCCGGCGATGTTGTGCGGGCCGAGCATCAGGAGCACCAGGTTGACGTCGGTCCAGACGAAGGCGGCGATCAGGTACCAGAGCGAGACGTACAGCGGCTTCTCAGTCCGGTTCTTGATCGTCATCAGGAACTGGACGGTGAGCTGGAGGATGGCGGCGAAGGTCACCACCACGTTGACGAGGGGAAGCTCGCCGGCCTCCCAGCCGCGGTTCCAGCCGAGCGCCAGCAGGATCACCGCCACGGCGAGGTTCAGGTTCCAGACCCACAGGAGCGGGGAGAGCCACTCCGCCTTCCAGAGCCGCACTCCCGACAGGCGCGGCACGATGTAGAGGCAGAGGGCGATGAAGAGCGTCGAGAAGGCGCCCCAGATCACGCCGTTTACGTGGATCGGGCGGAGCCGTCCGAACGTGAGCCAAGGGAGCTCGCCGAGGAAGTCGGGGAAGTTGAACTTCGTCGAGACGAGCACCCCGATCGTGGGGAACAGGAGGAGCCACCCGAGGCCACAGGCGAGCCACCGGCGGACGAGGTCCCGATCGATCAGCTCATCGTTGAGCGTCCTCACGCCAGCGTCAGCCGCGGCGACGGCCATGCCTGCCTCCCGGCGACTCGGGGCCCGGGCGAGTCAGCCGAACCGGATAGGGTGCGTGGCCTCGAAGCGCTGGCCACGACTGTTGGTGAACACGACGCGAACCGGCTCCTCGCGCCACGGACGGAGCCGGAACGTGACGAGCGGGTTGTCGCTCCAGGCGGCCGTCAGGCTGAACCGGCTCGCCAGCTCGGTGCCGTGATACACGAGGAGCTCCCGCACGAAGAACGGCTCGGTCTCCTGGACGAACACGCCGTTCCGCACGACGAGCCCGGTGCGGCTCGGATGCCGTATCGTGACCTGCACGTCGATGACGTCGCCCGGCTGGACCCGCTCGCCCTTCAGGAGACGCGGGATCCTGATCGCGGGGGGACGGATCTCGATGCTGGCCGCCCGGGTGGGTGGCGCCGGGGCGGCACACCCCCCGGCCCCCTCGGCCACCTTCACCACCTCCACCGCGGACGACCGTCCATGCCGGGTGCACTCCGCCGTCACCGTCACCTCGGAGACGCCGTCGTCGAGCCGGGCCTGGAAGGCGACGTAGACCTGTCCGTTGGCGGGGGTGAGCTCGAACACGCCCTTCGACGGAACCGGATCGCGCGGATTGACGATCTCGACCCGCCGGATGTAGTGCTCCGGTTCCATCGGATGCGCCATGCGGACGACGATCGGAACCTTGGCGCCGTTCTCGGTCAGCACCGGGAGGGTCAGCTGCGGCTGATGGAGCGCCTCGCCGGCCCGGGGGCCTCGCCCGGCGCGGGGGAACACCGCCTCGCCGAGTAGCCCCGCGGCCGCGCCCCCCAGGACCAGGAAGCCACGCCTGGACACCGGCCGCGGGGTGAAGTCCGCTGAAGACGGCTCGAGCTCCGGCGTGGCTCGGTGACCGCTGCCGGTCCGGGCCTCACCGATGAGGACGTCATCGGTGGGGCCCGGCGGCAACGCCTCATCCGCGCCGGATCCGGGTCCAGCGGGCCGGGTGTCTCTCGGCATCCGCGTCCGTCAGGGCCGGCCGGGATCGAGCGTCGAGCCGCGGTTCGACCAGTAGATGTACGCCTCGAGCGCCTTCATGGCGTCCGAGTCTTCCGCGATCTTGACGCCCTCGTTCGGCTTCTCGATGCACCAGTTGATCATGTCCCGCAGCGTCGAGAACTTCTGGACCTGCGGCTGGAACTTGGGGAACTCGTGGGGATGCGTGTCCGAGGCGAACGGGTGGCACATGGCGCACGCCATGCCCGTCTTGGTTAGCTCGACGCCCATCTGCTTCTCGGTGGCGGAATCGCCGTGGAACAGGAGGTCCCCGAGCCTCACCTGTTCCATGAAGACCTCCTGGAACGACTGAAGCTGATCGGCCGTGAACTTCTCCTTGTGGGCCAGCGCGCGATCCAGCCCGGGCGCCGTGACCAGCACCGCGAGGGGGACCGCGACGGCGAGCGCCAGCGCATAGCGAATCGTCTTCATCGGTGTGTCCTCCCTGGCTCGGGGTGCCATCACTTGTACGCGCCGTAGTACGGCCACTCGCGGTCGGCGATGCGCGGGGAGAGGCGCTGGTTGATGTTGTCCGCGCAGCCCGAGTCCCACGGCGCCTCGGCGAAGATGTCCTCCTTCTTCCGCCACATGATGTACTCGTTCTCGATCCGCCCGGCCGCGGTCTCGGTGAGCTGCGCCCAGCCGACCCCGTCGAAGTGGTCGCCGGGATCCGCGCGCACCATGCACTTGGTCAGCGCCGGCACGCCCTCGGGCGCATAGGGCCAGGGCCACGAGGTGGCCAGCATGCCGATGGAGCGCATCTTGCCGAGCTCGTTGTAGAGCACCTGGTGGGTGTGCCCATGGACGTTGGTGCAGTTGTTGTAGGGCTTCAGCACCTCGTGGACTTCCCGCCAGTCGCGGACCCAGAAGTTCCAGGGCGGGTAGTACTCGTAGAGCGGGTTGTGGGTGAAGACGACGACGGGCTCGTCCTTCCCCCAGTTGGCGAGCGTCGTCTGGAGCCACTGGAGCTGGTCGCGCCCCACGCCCGCCCAGGCGCCGGCGACGGATCCGTCCAGGGTCGCCATGTGGCCCATCCGCTCCTTGGGCGTCATCTTCTTGGCCGTCCAGTAGTCGGGGCCGCGGCTCACAGTGTCGAGCCCGACGAAGCGCACCCCCTTGTGGTCGAACGTCCAGGGCGACTTCCCGAAGAGCGCCATCCATTTGGCGCCCAAATCGAGGTACCAGTCATGCTCGCCGGGAATGAAGACTTTCTTGATGGTGACGTCCTTCAGGATGCTCGCCCCGAGGTCGAGCTCCACCGGGTCGCCGAGCTGGGCCAGGTCTCCGCCGAAGACGAGGAAGTCGGCGGGCGGCTGCATGGCCATGATCTCCTTGACGGCGCGGACGGTCTTCTCGACGAACCGGGTGTTCACATCCTTCGGATAGAGGTGGGTGTCGGAAAGCCAGGCGAACTTGAAGGCACTCTGCCCCCAGGCGAGGTCGAGCGTGTTGATCAGCGGGAACCATCCGTACGTGGCCGCACCGGCGGTGACGCCCGCCGTGAGCAGCGACTTGTGGAGGAAGGTCCGCCGCGTGATCGACAGCGACCGATCGGGCTCCTCGCCGGGAGCCTTCAGAGTTCGGGCTATCTCGCGCCGTGTGCTGAGCAGGTGATCCATCGCGCATGCCTCCTTCGAGTGCGTCCTCGTCGACCGGGGACGTCCTGCCCGCGCCTACTTCTTCTTCAGCTCGACGTTGACCGGTGCGGCCTCCTTGGCCTTGACCGTCGCGGGGACCTCCGTCGCCCCGGTGAACTCTTGCCAGGCCACCAGCGTGTAGTCGCCCGGGGGGATGTCCGAGATGGTGAACGTCCCGTCCTTCCCGGTGATCGCGAAGTACGGGTTGTCGGCGACGTACGCCCAGCCCAGCATCCAGCCATGCGCGTCGCACTCGATGCGCATGAGCCCGGTGCGCTTCACAGTGCGCGTGATGCGCTGCCCCTGGTTCGGCAGTGCGATGTTGAAGACGGGGACCCGGCCGAAGAAGCTCTTGGTGTTGTGGAGGACCGGGTCGGAGTTGACGATCACCACGTCGCCGCTCGGCATGACCTGCACGTGGGGCTGGAAGTCGCACTTGAGGTTGTCGATCTCCGGCGTCTTGGCCGCCTTTGGCCACGCCTTCCCCTTGGCGACGTCCTTCAGGTAGAGGATCGCCTCCACCACCGCTTTGTCGGGCCCCAGCACGATCTGGTCGATCTCGCGCGTGCCGCCGCAGGTGTCCTTGTCCTTGGTCGGGATGATCTTGCGCTTCGGGGGCACCGTCCCCGGGAAGATGACCTTTCCCTTGATGCTACCGCCGTCGGTGACGGGGCCGGCCTCGTAGGCGGGAGCGGAGGCGCCGAAGGGCGACAGAATCCCGGCGGCGGCGAGCAGGACGGGAAGGAAGAGGACTGCACGCGTACCGGCTCGTACCATGCTCAGAACCTCGTGTGACGGATCCCCTCGTTTCGAGGGGTCGCGTCTCCAGAATGGCGTGGTGAACGTGATGGGACGCCCCGCTCGAAAGCGCCACCGGCTGGCCGGTGTTTGCCGCGCACGACATCGCGACTGATGCGCGCTGAAGTCTCAGGCTGACATTCGGGGGCGTCGGGGAGCGCCGGGGTGACGCCGGGTATCGTCATCGATGTGCGGACAGGCTGGCCGCCGACTCGCGGACCTCGTCAGAGGAGTGGCACACCAGGCACGACCGCCCTCCGATCTCGGAGACGAGGGCGTAGGCGATGCCTCGGGTATGCGACTGCCAGACGATGACGTCATAGCCGCGGCGGGTGATCAGCGTGAAGCGCGGCGGCTCCTTCAGCTCGAGCTTCCGGTAGGCCTCGGCCGGCAGGACGAACAGGGAGACATCGCTCCCCTCGACCTGGTACTCGAGCGCGGCTGCCTCCGCGTCCAGCAGATGGGTGATCCGTCCCCCGCGGAACGCGAGGCGCTCGTTGGGCAGCTCGGGGATGCTCACGTTGAAGGCCAGGCGCTTCCGGAACCACTCCTCGGCGCCCTTCGGCGTGACCTCGTCGATGTCGGAGGGCAGGAGATCGCGCGACAGCTTCTGGTGCTGATCGACGGCCGCGTCGGCGAGGTCGGCGAGGGCGGGGTTGGTCCGGAGGACGGTCTCCACCACCAGTGCGCCCGCCGCGCCGAGCGCGACCAGCGCCGCTGCGCAGGCCGCCACGGCCAGGCGCGTCCGTGGGCGGCGCCGGCGGGACGGCCCGGACCGCTCGGTGAGCTCGGCGAGCTGCCGCGTCACCTGCTGTCGGAGGTGCTCCGGCGCCGGTGTGGGCCGGAGCCGGTGCACGTACATTTCCTGGAACGCGCACTCGCGCTCGAGGAGCCGTGAGCAGCCCTCGCAGACGGCGAGATGCGCCTCCATCGCCGACCGGTCCGCCCCGGCCAGCTCCGCATCCACATAAGGGAAGATACCCGCCTTCGCGCGGTTACAGTCCATGACGGGTCTCGGCACCCTTCCTGCCCGGGGTCTGCTCCACCAGCCAAGTCCGCAACAGGTTTCGCCCGCGGTAGAGCCGCGACATGACGGTTCCGACGGGCCGGCTCACGATCGCCGCGATCGCCTGGTACGAGAGCCCCTCGATGTCACGCAGTTCCACCACCTCGCGCATGTCTCCCGGTAGGTGCCGGATCGCATCACGGACTTGCTCCAGGCTTTCCTGGCGGGTCAGCACTGCCTCGGGGTCCAGTGGAATCGCGTAGAGCGGGCTCTCGGCGACGATGGCGATCTCGACCCCGTTCGTCGGCGCTGACAGCCCCTCCTCCCCCCGGCGGACACGCCGCTTCCGGAGCCGGTCGATGTGCGTGTTCCGGATGACCGTGAACATCCACGCCTTGAAGCTGAGCGACTGGTCGAACAGGCGGAACCGCTCGAACGCCCGGGACAGGCTCTCCTGGAGGAGGTCCTCCGCGTCGTCCGCCCGGTGCGCCCGGGCCAGGGCATAGCTATAGAGCGAATCGAGGCTCTCCAGGATCAGCCGCTCGAACTCCGACCCGTCGCTCATCGGCCTCGCCCCGTTGCGACCCCCGCGCCGCCAGCCTACCTACATCTACGGCCAGCGCGGGGGTTTATTCCATGGGGCCTCGGGCAGTTCCGGCGGTGACGTCCCGTGGCGATCGACGGGCTCGCTCTTGCTCGTACCGAACGACCCGAATATGACGAATCGCGCCAGGTGGCCGGTCGCTTGGCCGACGCGGTGGACCCGTGCGAGGCGAAGAGCCAGGGCCTTCCGTTGGTCGGAACCAACGCCGAACCGGTCCAGGACCTCGCGCAAGGATCCTGAGTGCACTCCCAGCGGCAGCTCGCCGTTTTCCGTCAGCGGTGGTAGAGGCACGAATGTGCTGGTCCTCCGCGCTGGCTAACGTCGGCGCTCAGCGGCCGGAGCGAGCAACGCGAGCTCCGGTCCGGTGCACTGCGGAGTTCGACAGCCGTCTCGGCGGGTTCACTTGACCTCAGGGCCTGTCGCCAGCGCGTCGAGCAACGCCCGCGCATCCTTGAGGTCGGCAGTGTCGAATCCCTCGGTGAACCAGGCGTAGATCTCCGCCAATAGGCGTCGCGCGTCCTCGCGCTTGCCCTGTCGGTGGAGCAGACGGCTCAGGCTCATCGCCGCCCGCAGCTCTAGTGACTTCGCGCTCTGGCGTCGAGCGATCTCGACGGCCTGACGAAAGCAACGCTCCGCCTCCTCTGCCCCGGGACCGGCGCTCATCAAGAGCAGCTCGCCTTTGAGCCGATACAGCTCGGCCTCGTTGAAGCGGGCCGACGTTGCCTGCGCTTGCTTCAGGCCTTCGGCGACCGCCTGGAGCGCCTCGTCGATGCGGCCGCCTTCGCGATAGGTCTCGGCGAGCGTGAGGTACGTGAAGTGACCGCGATGGCCCCAGGGCGGTCGAAATTCCGGACGCGACGTCATGAGCATCAAGATCGATGCCGCCGGCACCTGACCGAAGATGAAATCGACGAGCTCGCGCGTGGACGGGTCAGCCCAGTGCAGAGCGCGGCGGGTGTTGCGGTGCAGGACGGGGTAGGCTTCCGGGTGTTCGAGCAGTCGATCGCGCGTCGTTCGGAGTGCCGCGAGGAACTCGTCGCCCAGGCCAGGCTGCTGCGACTCGTACCATTCGTAAGCCTCGATGTCGGCCGCCGCCGCTGGCCGGACGACGACTTGCTTCACCGACGGCGACTGCGAATTCGGCTGAGGACCTCGTCCCAGGGGATGCCGATAGGTCCCTCAGCATCAAGGTCATCCAGGCGCCGGTCGAGCTCTTCGCGCTGGGCTTCCGTGAGCGGGATTGCCTCAGGCGTAGCTGCCAAGCTGTCCCACAGCTGCTCCAGCAGGCTGAGGCGCTCCTCTGTTGTCAGTGCCGCGATGTCGAGTTCCGGCTTGCTCATGCCGAGAGCATAACCTCGCCGCTTGCCCGTCCGCAGAATGGCGAACGCTCGCGGTGAGCGGCCGCGGCGAGCGAAGGCGAGCCAGTGGGCCGGTCGACCGCGTTGTTGGGCAGTGCTGTCTCAGAGCCGGGACCGCCAGTAGTCAGCCGTGAGCCGCGGGTGATGGAACCTCCGCTGCCGCCCAACGGTCGCGGTCAGCGGCCGGAGGGCGAGCAACGCGAGCCCCCGGTTCACTGAAGCGCGTGGTTCGGCGAATCGTCGTCAGGACGCCGCCTTGAGGAGAACCTTCTCGAGGGGCTTGGGCACATCGATCGCGAAAAATCGATCTGCGGCATAGCCGTAGTCCTCCCCGCTTTCGTCAACGATGCGGAGATAGCCGTGCTTCTCGGCGTCTTGATCCGGGATGATGCGATACAGCTTCCCGATTTCGAGCGACGCCTCGTAGTCCTTGTTCTTGATGCACACCGCGAAACGAGCCTGCGATCGCCTCGTTCGTTTCATCTCTCAGTCCAGTAGCGGGAACTTGATTTTCATCTCCTGCCGACCAATGCCGTGAGCCTCGTACCAGTGGACCTCCGCCTTGGAACCGTCCCATCTTGGAGACGCAGGGTCGCGAAACCCTTCCGCTTTCGCCACCGCCCCTTGCCATACCGTCGGTGAAGCCGCCTGAGTTGGCGGATCGCCCGGCCGGCGGCGATCGTCTCGATGCGTCGCACCGAGGTTGCTGACCAGGCCGGCCGCGACTGGATCGGCCGCCGCGATCACGATGGGAATGGTAGCCGTGGCGCGCTTCATCGCCCGGGCCGCAGGCGGATTGCCCACCACGATCACATCGGCTTTGAGCTCGACCAGTTCCTCAGCGATGCCCGGTAGAAGATCCACATGACCGTGCGCACTGCGAAACTCAATCTTGATAGTGCGCCCCTCCACGTAGCCCAGTTCTCGCAGCCGTCGCCGGAATGCCTCGTAAGCTGGATCATCCGATGGAGCGGCGAACGAAACCAACCCGACGGGCTTACCCATCATCACCTTGGGATCCGAAACGATGATCGGCTCGCTCATGGTCCGCCTCCTGGCCGTAACCGTAGCAAACCGCGCCCCTCCGTCAACAACCGAACGCGATGGGTCTAACGCGTTGTTCGACGCCCGTTACGTGTCGCCATGGTCAAGGGGTGCCGGCGCTGCGCAGAATCCTGACGACCGCGTCGATGAGCTGCGCGCGGGCCTCCGGGCTGAGAATGGCGACCTCAGCAACCATCAACTCCCGGCTGGCGGTGAACAGCTTACCGGGCCGGGCGTAGCTGTCGGAACGCAGCGAGCCCGAATCGAAGCTCGTGGACGTCAAGTGAACGGCTCTTGGGTCGCCGTATGGATTGCTGGTGACTTGGCACAGCACAGAACCCAGTCACCGCGGCCGGCGTCGGCCAAGGCGACAGCCGGACGGAGCTTGGCCTGGGACAGATCCGAGAATGGGAACGGAACGAGAACTATCCCGCCGGCTGAAGGTGTGACCACGCCGCGTCTTCCTCTGCCCGGCTCCAATCGGCCAGTGCCTCCTCACTGAGGAGCGCGGTGTCTTCGCTCCGCGGCGCGTCGTCGAGGATGGTTACGAGCGCCCGACGCGGTCCGGGAAGTTGGACGTCCTCCAGGAGGCGAACGTTGCCACTCGGGTCGACTACAGCTTCAACCGTGCGGATCATGATCACCCTCCCCGCCTGGATGGTACCGCAGCACTGGCTCGTCGTGGTGCGGCGAACGCAAAGTCTATGGAACTCGCCAAGGGGGCGGACGCTGCGGGCGCCGCCTGGCGAAAACCGTGCGCGGCCCCGGTGGGCCGGCCGGCAATCGCCTTGTACGGTGACCGTTTGCCGATCATGTCGCCTCCTGGTCCTCCGCGGTATCGAGACCTGGGTATGTGGCGGCTCTGGTCTCGCGATCCGGCTTGCCATGTTCCGACGTTCAGAGGTCACCCAGCCGGTCGGCCGGGCTCCGCACGCCGCCGGGCCCACGGTTGAGGACGTGCGTGTAGATCTGGGTAGTGGTCACATCGCGGTGACCGAGGAGCTCCGGCACGGTGCGGACCGCCGGACCGCCTCGCGCGAGGACCGAATCCGCGCCAGGCAGGATGCTGGCCGGTCGTGCTGCTCTGGCGGACCAAGTCCACGAAGAGGCGGAGCCGGACGCCCGGAAGCGCGCATAACGCCGGCCGGAGCGAGCGCTCGAGGGCCTCCCGCAGGGCGTGGTGGAGTGTGCGGCCCCCTTTACCCCCCCTTGGCCCGACAGTCGGCAGGGAATGCTCGCGTACACTGTCCCCACGGTCCTGTCCAACGCGCGGCGATCGTCAGGAGCGCGCGAATGAGTTCCGCGAGCGCATCGCGCGGCCAGTCAGGTGGCCGAGCCGCCTGATCAGGCGGCCGGCGTTCCGCTGGTGATGCCGCGGGCATCGGTGAGGGCGGCCGTATCGCGGGCGACGTCGGGCCGCAGGATCCGGACGGAATGGATTCCCAGGGGGGGAAGAGGACGTCGGCCATGCCCTCGGACATAGAGATCGCGCAACAGGCGAAGCTCGAGCCCATCTCGCGGCTGGCGCTCGCCAAGCTGGGTATTCCCGAGGAGCATCTCGAGCCCTACGGCCACTACAAGGCCAAGGTCTCGCTCGAGTACCTCGACAGTCTCACGGATCGGCCCGATGGCAAGCTCATCATGGTCACCGCGATAACCCCCACTCCCGCCGGCGAAGGCAAGACCACGACCACGGTGGGTCTGGGTGACGCGCTGCACCAGATCGGCAAGAAGGCCGTGGTCTGTCTGCGCGAGCCGTCGCTGGGGCCGGTGTTCGGCATGAAGGGCGGCGCCGCGGGCGGCGGCTACGCGCAGGTCGTCCCGATGGAGGACATCAACCTGCACTTCACGGGCGACTTCAACGCCATCGCGCTCGCGAACAACCTGCTGGCGGCGATGCTCGACAACCACATCCACCATGGCAACGAGCTCGGCATCGACCTCCGGCGGATCGCCTGGAGGCGGGTGGTGGACATGAACGACCGCGCCCTGCGGGAGGTCGTGGTGGGCCTGGGGGGGCCGGCTAACGGCTATCCGCGCCAGGACGGCTTCGACATCGTGGTGGCCTCCGAGGTCATGGCGATCTTGTGCCTGGCCACCTCGCGGGTCGACCTGAAGAAGCGCCTCGGCAACATCGTCGTCGCCCATACCCGCGACGCGAAGCCGGTCTGCGCGAGTGATCTGGGGGCCCAGGGCGCCATGACCGTGCTTCTCCGGGACGCGATCAAGCCGAACCTGGTGCAGACGCTGGAGAACAACCCCGCCTTCATACACGGCGGGCCGTTCGCCAATATCGCCCACGGCTGCAACTCGGTGATCGCCACCCAGTCCGCGCTCAAGCTCGCGGACTACGTCGTGACCGAGGCCGGGTTCGGAGCCGACCTGGGTGGCGAGAAGTTCGTGGACATCAAGTGCCGCAAGTCGGGGCTGCGGCCCGCGGCCGCGGTGGTCGTCGCGACCGTCCGGGCCCTCAAGTACCACGGCGGGGCGGACCTGAAGACGCTCACCCACGAGAACGTGGCCACGCTCGAGAAGGGCACCGTCAACCTCGAGCGCCACGTCGAGAACGTCCGGCAGCACTATGGTGTCCCCTGCGTGGTTGCCCTCAACCAGTTCAGCACCGACACGCCGGCAGAGGTCAGGCTCCTCCAGTCGCACATCGCGAAGCTGGACGTCCCGGGAGTCCTGGCCACCCACTGGGCGGACGGGGGCAAGGGGGCGACCGACCTGGCCAGGGTCGTGGTCGACCTGTGCCAGCGACCCTCGGGCTTCCAGTTCGTCTACGACGACCAGGATTCCCTGTGGGACAAGATGAACAAGATCGCCAAGAAGATCTACCGCGCGTCACACGTCACCGCCGACACCAAGGTGCGCGAACAGATCAAGGGACTGCAAGCCGCCGGATACGGGCGCTATCCGGTATGCGTGGCCAAGACCCAGTACTCGTTTTCCACCGACCCGCAGCTGCGCGGGGCGCCCTCGGGCCACGTGATCAATGTCCGCGAGGTGCGTCTGGCCGCCGGGGCGGAGTTCGTGGTGATGATCTGTGGCGACATCATGACCATGCCCGGGCTCCCCAAGGTGCCCTCGGCGCACGCGATCGATCTCACCCCTGATGGCAAGGTCGTCGGGCTGTAGGCAGCGCATCGATCGCGCCGCTCGCCAGCCTCTCGCGGCGGCTCTCCCAGAGCGATGCGCACTCGGGAGGAACCGCACGCGGCCCCGCCTACCGTCTGCCGGAGTGATTGACACGTAAGTTTGCGAGGGGGTAGTGTTATTCTGGCTGGTGGCCCTCCTCTCCGCCGGAGTGGGGGGCGTATTTTTGCCTGCGTGTGATCGTCAGGACGGAGGAGACTCGGATGTCCGTGCAGCGGATCGAGACGCTCTACGCCGCGATGCCCGAGCGGCTGGCGGCTGCGAGGCGCCGATTCGGGCGGCCCTTGACGCTGACCGAGAAGATCCTCGTGGCCCACGCCGTGGATCTCGACGCCCAGGTCTGGGATCGGGGGCACGCGCAGCTCCGCCTGCGGGTCGACCGGGTCGCCATGCAGGACGCCACCGGGCAGATGGCGCTGCTCCAGTTCATGCAGTCGGGACGGAAGGCGGTCGCGGTCCCCTCCACCGTGCACTGCGATCACCTGATCCGCGCGGAGAGCGGCGCGTCCGAGGACATGCGGCGCGCGGTGACCGAGAACAACGAGGTGTACGACTTCCTGCGCTCGGCGTCGCGCAAATACGGGATCGGATTCTGGCGGCCCGGCTCGGGCATCATCCATCAGGTCGTCCTCGAGAACTACGCCGTCCCGGGCGGCCTGATGATCGGCACCGACTCGCACACGCCGAACGGCGGCGGGCTCGGCATGCTGGCCGTCGGGGTCGGGGGCGCCGACGCGGGCGAGGTCATGGCCGGGCTGGCCTGGGAGGTGCTCCACCCGCGCCTCGTCGGGGTCCGGCTCAGCGGGAAGCTCCACGGCTGGACATCCCCGAAGGATGTGATCACCTACCTGTGTGGCGTCCTGACCGTCAAGGGCGGGACCAACAAGGTGATCGAGTACCTCGGCCCGGGCACCGAGTCGATCAGCGCGACCGGGAAGGGCACCATCTGTAACATGGGCGCCGAGCTGGGTGCTACCACCTCGATCTTTCCCTTCGACTGGCGGATGGCGACGTACCTGCGCGCGACGGACCGCACGGATCTGGCGCGACTCGCGGAGGGGGCGGCCGAGCATCTCGTCGCCGATCCTGAGGTCGTCGACGACCCGGCGCGTTTCTACGACGAGATCATCGAGATCGACCTCGACCAGCTCGAGCCGCAGGTCGTCGGGCCGCACTCGCCCGACCGCGCCCGCCCCATCTCTAGGCTCGCGGCCGACGTCCGTGCCAACGGCTGGCCCGCCGGGATCACCAACGCGCTGATCGGCTCGTGCACCAACTCCTCGTACGAGGACATGCGCCGCGCCGCCCACGTCGCGATGCAGGGCCTCACCGTCGGCCTCCGCGCGAAGATTCCGTTCCTCGTCACGCCCGGGTCCGAGCGGATCTACCAGACGATCAAGCGCGACGGCATCCTCGACACGTTCGAGCAGATGGGGGGCACCGTGCTGGCCAACGCGTGCGGACCGTGCATCGGCCAGTGGAAGCGGTCGGACGTCGGCCGCGACCAGGCCAACACCATCGTGTCATCGTTCAACCGGAACTTCCCGGGGCGCAACGACGGCAGCCCAGCCACGCTCTCCTTTCTCACCAGCCCCGAGATCGTGACCGCGCTCGCGTTCGCCGGCACGCTGGAGTTCGATCCGGTCAACGGCACGCTCCCCGGGCCGGACGGCCGCGCGTTCCGCTTCACCGCGCCCGAGGCCGAGGAACTGCCGCGCGACGGCTTCGCGAGAGGGGAGGAGGGCTATGAGCCGCCCGCGGCCGACGGCGGGACCGTCGCCATCGAGATCCGGCCCGACAGCGAGCGCCTCCAGATCCTGCGGCCCTTTCCGGCTTGGTCCGGCGAGGATTTCATCGACCTGCCGATCCTGGTGAAGACGAAAGGGAAGACCACGACCGATCACATCTCGCCGGCCGGGCCCTGGCTCCGCTATCGTGGCCACCTCGACCGGATCAGCGACAACATGTTCCTCGGTGCCGTGAACGCGTTCACGGGTGAGGCCGGCAAGGGGCGGAACGTGCTGACCGGTGAGCGCGGCGTCGGCTTTTCCAGGATCGCCCGGGATTACACGGCGCGGAACGTCTCCTGGGTCGTGATCGGCGACGAGAACTACGGCGAGGGGTCGAGCCGCGAGCATGCGGCGATGTCGCCGCGCTACCTCGGCGGTAAGGCCGTCATCGTGCGGTCCTTCGCCCGCATCCACGAGACCAACCTCAAGAAGCAGGGCGTGCTCCCGCTGACGTTCGCCAACCTCGGCGACTACGACCTGTTCGGGGAGATGGATCGGGTGAGCATCACCGGCCTGCGGCAGCTCGCGCCTGGCCGGCCGATCCCGGTCACTATCAGGAAGCCCGACGGCGCGACGCGGATCATCCAGGCGACTCACAGCTTGACGGAGGAGCAGATCGACTGGTTCGAGGCGGGTTCCGCCCTCAACGCCGTCAACCGTCCCGCCTGACGAGAAAGGCCACTCGATGCCAGGTAAGGTCACGATTCCCGCGGGCGAGCGGGTCTCGATCTCGCACGGGAAGCTGCAGGTTCCCGACAACCCCATCATCGCCTTCATCGAGGGGGACGGCACCGGCCCCGACATCTGGCGAGCGGCCGTCCGCGTGCTGGATGCCGCGGTGGCTCGAGCGTACGGCGTGCGCAAGCGGATCGCGTGGGCCGAGGTCTACGCGGGGGAGAAGGCCCAGCAGGTCTACGGCGGGGACTGCCCGCCGAACCTGCTGCCGGCGGAGACCCTCGACGTCATCCGGCAGCACCTGGTCGCCATCAAGGGCCCGCTCACGACGCCCGTGGGCGAGGGCTTCCGGTCGCTCAACGTCACGCTCCGCCAGGAGCTCGACCTCTACGTGTGCCTGCGGCCGGTCCGCTACTTCCAGGGCGTGCCGTCGCCGGTCAAGCACCCCGAGCGGGTCGACATGGTGATCTTTCGGGAGAACACGGAGGACATCTACGCCGGCATCGAGTGGGAGCAGGGGACGCCCGAGGCCCGGCGAGTGATCGCGTTTCTCCGCGAGCAGATGGGCGTCACGAAGATCCGGTTCCCCGAGACGTCCTCGATCGGCGTCAAGCCCGTTTCGAAGGAAGGCTCCGAGCGGCTGATCCGTGCGGCCTTCCGGTACGCGATCGAGCACCACCGCCGTAACGTCACGCTGGTCCACAAGGGGAACATCCAGAAATACACCGAAGGCATGTTCATGAAGTGGGGCTACGCGTTGGCCCGGCGCGAGTTCTCGGATCGGCTCGTGAGCTGGGAGGAAAGTGGCGGCACGTCCCCGGCCGGCAAGATCCTGGTCAAGGACGCGATCACCGACGCCTTCCTCCAGCAGATCCTGACGCGGCCGGACGAGTTCGACGTCGTCCCATGCTGCAACCTGACCGGAGACCTGCTGTCGGATGCGCTGGCGGCCCAGGTGGGCGGGATCGGCATTGCCCCCGGCGCCAACATCAACTACGAGAGCGGCCACGCGCTCTTCGAGGCCACCCACGGCACCGCGCCCAAGTACGCCGGCCTCGACAAGGTCAACCCCGGCTCGGTGATCCTCTCGGGCGAGATGATGCTGCGCTACCTGGGCTGGAACGATGCGGCCGATCGCATCGTCATCGGGCTCGAGCGCACGATCCAGCAGAAGATCGTCACCTACGACTTCGCCCGTCTCATGGACGGCGCGCGGGAGGTGAAGTGCTCCGAGTTCGCCAGCGCGATCATTGCGAACATGGAGAGGCCCTGATGGCGGCCCGCCCGAAGATCACCGTCGTCGGTGCCGGGAACGTCGGCGCCTCGGTCGCGCAGTACGCGGTCGAGAAAGAGCTGGGCGACGTCGTGCTGGTCGACATCGTCGAGGGCGTGCCCCAGGGGAAGGCCCTGGATCTCGCCCAGGCCGGGCCGGTTCACGGCTACGATTCCCGCCTGATCGGCGCCAACGACTACGACGAGACGGCCGGCTCGGACGTGGCCGTCATCACGGCGGGTCTCGCGCGCAAGCCGGGCATGACCCGCGACGATCTCCTCTTCAAGAACGCGGAGATCGTGGGGGGAGTGGTCGACGCCATCGTTGCGCGCTCGCCGCGCGCCATCCTCGTCCTCGTCACGAACCCGCTCGACGCGATGGTCCAGCTCGCGTGGAAGCGGTCGGGATTCCCAGCCGAGCGCGTCATCGGCATGGCGGGGATCCTCGACTCCGCGCGGTTCCGGACGTTCATCGCCCGCGAACTCGACGTGTCGGTCGAGAACGTCACCGCGTTCGTCCTCGGGGGCCACGGTGACACCATGGTCCCGCTGCCGCGCTACTCGACGGTCGCCGGCATCCCGATCACGGAGCTGCTCCCGCCGGACCGGGTGGCGGCGCTCGTCACGCGGACGGCGAACGGCGGGGCCGAGATCGTCAACCTGCTGAAGTCCGGGAGCGCGTACTACGCGCCGGCGGCGTCGACGGTCGAGATGGTCGAGGCGATCCTGAAGGACAAGAAGAAGATCTTGCCCTGCGCGGCCTACCTGAACGGCCAGTACGGCGTCCAGGGACTGTACGTGGGCGTGCCAGTCAAGCTAGGGCGCGGCGGGGTGGAGCAGATCATCGAGATCACGCTGACGGCCGAGGAGCAGGCGGCGTTCCAGCGGTCCGCCGCCGCGGTGCGCGAGCTGGTGGACAAGCTCAAGCTGTAGGGGGCGAACGGTCGGGGAGGCGCGGATGGCCGCAACCCGGAGCTGTCGAGGTGAGCGGATGACCCGGGCATATGGGATGAGGCGCGGTCACCCGAGGAGGCGGGCATGGCGAAGTCGGTGAACGCGATTCCGGACGGCTCTCACTCGCCCGAGGAGATCCAGCGGCGGGGGCAGGACGCCTTCACGCAGTGGGCGGCGACGAGCGGAGGGACGGGAGCATGACCGCCATGCGGGAGATCCACGCCAGCGCGATCACGGACGCGGTGAAGAAGCTCTGCATGCAGGCCAACTACGAGCTCGAGCCCGACATGCTGCGCGCCTTCGACCGTGCGCTCGCGACCGAGCGCTCGCCCGCCGGCCGTCACGTGCTCCAGATCCTCAAGGAGAATGCCGAGCTGGCGCGGACGAGCCGGATCCCGTATTGCCAGGATACCGGCATGGTGGTGTGCTTCGTGGACCTGGGTCAGGACGCTCGCGTCACCGGCGGGGCGCTGACCGATGCCCTCAACGAGGGCGTGCGGCAGGGATACACCGAAGGCTATCTCCGGGCGTCGATCGTCAGGTCGCCATTCGATCGGGTGAACACCGGCGACAACACGCCCGCGGTGATCCACATAGATGTCGTGCCCGGGTCGACCCTCACGATCACGCTGATGGCCAAGGGCGGCGGCTGCGAGAACCGGTCGAAGTACAAGATGCTGACGCCCTCCGAGGGGCTCCCCGGCGTGAAGGAGTGGATCCTCGAGTGCATCCGGACCGCTGGGCCCGACGCGTGTCCCCCGCTGATCGCCGGGGTCGGGGTGGGCGGAACGTTCGAGAAGGCCGCCCTCCTCTCGAAGCGGGCGCTCTTCCGGGAGCTGGGTACGCCCAACCCCGACCAATTCCTGGACGCGCTGGAGAAGGAGGTCCTGGAGCAGGCGAACGCCCTCGGCATCGGCCCTCAGGGTTACGGCGGCGATACCACGGCGTTCGGGATCCACATCCTGACCTACCCGTGCCATATCACCTCCCTCCCAGCCGCCGTGACCATCGAATGCCACGCGCACCGGCACAAGGAAGTCACGCTGTGATCGCACTGAGACATGACCGCGCGGACGTGACGGGAGGAAGCCGGAGCCCGCACCGCCGACCGCCGGACGGGCGTTATCGAGCGCGGGCTTCACCCGCGCACGCGTCCGGGGAAAGGTTCGGAAGGGGGGCGCAGCCCCCCTCCGAGTAGAGGGACGTTGTGATGGTCAGCACGGCTTCGGATGGAGTCAAGGAGGTGCGGGCGCCGCTGAGCGACGCCGATGTCGAGTCGCTGCATGCCGGGGATCGCGTGCGGATCAGCGGGGTGGTCTACACCGCTCGGGATGCGGCGCATGGCCGGCTCCACGAGCTGCTCGAGACCGGCCAGGCGCTGCCGATCGATGTCCGCGGACAGATCATCTACTACACCGGCCCGTCCCCTGCGCGGCCGGGGCAGGTTGTCGGGTCCATCGGGCCGACGACGGGCGGGCGAATGGACAAGTACAAGCCGCGCTTGCTCGAGCAAGGCCTCAAGGCGACCATCGGCAAGGGGGCGCGCTCCCAGACCGTTCGTGATGCCCTGGTGACGCACCGCGCGGTGTACTTCGGCGCCATTGGCGGCGCGGGCGCGGTGCTGTCGCGCTTCGTGAAGAAGCTCGAGGTCATCGCCTACGACGACCTCGGCACCGAGGCGATCCGGCGGCTCGAGGTCGAGGACTTCCCGGCCATTGTCGTCAACGACTGCCACGGTCGCGACCTGTACGAAGAGGGCCGGAAAGCCTATGCTCGGTAGGATCGTTCGCGATCAGGGCGGCTATATGGCGCATGGGGAGGCGCGGGCGGCCATCACGGCGTCGACCCTGAGGACCGACTCATGGTGGGCCCTGCCGCTGGCCGTGGTGCTCACGCTCGGGGCATTCATCGCGTACTCCACCTGGGCCGCGCTCCAGAACGCGCACTACTACGTCGATCCCTATCTCTCGCCGTTCTACTCGCCGTGCCTCTCCGCCTCCTGCGCACACCTCACCTTCGGCGCCGGGCTGCCGGAAATCTCGTTGCCAATCATCGGGGTGCTGTCACCCGCGTTCCTGATCCTGGCGGGGCCACTCTCGTTCCGCCTGACCTGCTACTACTACCGGAAGGCCTACTACCGGTCGTTCTGGTGGACGCCTCCGGCCTGCGCCGTGCGGGACGCGCGGGCGGGCTACAGCGGCGAGACCCGCTTCCCGCTCGTGCTGCAGAACCTCCACCGCTTCGCGTGGTACGTCGCCGTGCTCTTCATCGTCATGCTCACCTGGGATGCGCTGCTCGCCTTCAGGTTTCCCGCGGGGCTGGGAATCGGTGTCGGCACCGTTGTGATGTGGGTCAACGTCATGTTCCTCGCCGCCTACACGTTCTCGTGCCACTCCTGTCGGCACCTCTGCGGCGGACACGTCGATATCTTCTCGAAGGCGCCGGCGCGGTACGCGCTCTGGCGCTGGATCAGCCGCCTCAACGAGCGCCACCCGATGTACGCCTGGCTCTCCCTCGGAAGCGTGGGGCTGACCGACCTGTACATCCGGCTCGTCTCCATGGGCATGCTCCATGACTATCAGTGGGTCTTTTGATGGCCGCGAGCTACGAGACCCTCGAGCATGACGTCATCGTCATCGGCGCCGGGGGCGCGGGACTGCGGGCGGCGATCGAGGCCGCCGCCCAGGGGGTGTCGGTCGGGCTGATCTGCAAGTCGCTCCTCGGCAAGGCCCACACCGTGATGGCCGAGGGCGGCATCGCGGCCGCGCTCGGCAACGTGTGGCCCGAGGACAGCTGGCAGGTCCACTTCCGCGACACGATGCGCGGCGGGAAGATGCTGAACAACTGGCGCATGGCGCAGCTCCACGCCCAGGAGGCGCCGGAGCGCGTGCTGGAGCTGGAGCGCTGGGGCGCCCTGTTCGACCGGACCAAGGACGGCCGAATCTTGCAGCGCGACTTCGGCGGCCACCGATACGCGCGGCTCGCGCACGTCGGGGACCGGACCGGCCTCGAGATGATCCGGACGCTCCAGTACCACGCGATCCACCAGGGCCTCGACGTGTACATGGAGTGCACGGTCGCCCGCCTCCTGAAGGATGGCGACCGGGTCGTCGGGGCCTTCGGCTACCGGCGCGACACCGGCGAGTTCGTCATCTTCAAGGCGAAGGCCGTCGTGCTCGCGACCGGCGGAATCGGCAAGGCGTGGACCATCACCTCGAACTCATGGGAGTACACCGGCGACGGCCACTCGCTCGCGCTCTGGGCCGGCGCCGACCTGATCGACATGGAGTTCGTCCAGTTCCATCCGACGGGCATGGTCTGGCCGCCATCCGTGCGCGGGATCCTCGTCACCGAGGGCGTTCGGGGCGACGGAGGGACGCTCCGGAATAGCGCGGGCCAGCGGTTCATGTTCAACTACATCCCCGAATTCTTCCGGGCCGAGACCGCAGACAACGAGGCCGAGGCGGATCGGTGGTACACCGACAAGAAGAACAATCGCCGCACGCCCGATCTGCTCCCTCGCGACGAGGTGGCGCGCGCGATCAACGCCGAGGTCAAGGCGGGCCGCGGGAGTCCGCACGGTGGGGTCTTCCTCGACATCAGCACGCGGCGACCGGCCGACTACATCAGGCGTCGCCTGCCCTCGATGTACCACCAGTTCAAGGAGCTGGCCGACGTCGATATCACCCGAGAGCCGATGGAGGTCGGACCGACCTGCCATTACGTGATGGGCGGCGTGCGGGTCGAGGCTGACACCACCGCGTCGACGGTCCCCGGGCTGTTCGCCGCCGGCGAGGTCGCGGGGGGGATGCACGGGTCCAATCGCCTGGGCGGGAACTCGCTGTCCGATCTCCTCGTGTTCGGGCGGCGCGCCGGACTCCACGCGGCGCTCTACGCGAAGAACTTCGGAGGCCAGCTCGTGGTCGAGGCGGGGCAGGTCGAGGCGATCGCCGCCGAGCTGTTGCGGCCGCTGGCGCGCCCGGGCCCCGAGAACCCCTACACGATCCAGGGGGAGCTGCAGGAGACCATGCAGGCGCTGGTCGGTATCATCCGCACGGAGTCGGAGCTGAAGACAGCGCTCAGGCGCCTGGCCGAGCTGAAGGAACGCGCGCGGGCGGTCGAGGTCCAGGGGGGCCGCGTGTACAATCCGGGCTGGCACACCGCCATCGACCTCGACTCGCTGCTGACGGTCGCCGAGTGCTGCGCCCTGGCCGCGCTCGAGCGCACCGAGAGTCGCGGAGGCCACACGCGCGGGGATTTCCCGAGGACCGATCCCGAGTGGGGCAAGGTCAATGTGGTTGTCCGGCTCAAGAACGGGGGCCCGATGCTGCGCCGCGAGCCGCTCCCGCAGATGGGCGAGGAGCTCCGGGCGCTCTTCGAGGAGAAGCGCTGATGCCGTCGTTCACGCTCCGAGTCTTCCGGGGTGATGCGGGGGGCGGCGACTTCAAGGAGTATCGCGTCGAGGCGGACGACGGCATGGTCGTCCTCGACGTCATCCATCGGATCCAGGCGGTGCAGGCAACCGACCTCGCGGTCCGCTGGAACTGCAAGGCGGGCAAGTGCGGCTCCTGCAGCGCCGAGATCAACGGCAAGCCCCGGCTCCTGTGCATGACGCGGATGAACCTCTTCGCCGAGGGCGAGCCGATCACGGTGGCACCCATGCGGACGTTCCCGATGGTCCGCGACTTGGTGACCGACGTGTCCTACAACTACGCGAAGGCCAGGACGGTGCCGCCGCTCCGCCTCAAGCCTCCCGAGCCCGACGGCACGTACCGGATGATGCAGGAAGACATCGACCGCATCCAGGAGTTCCACAAGTGCATCGAGTGCTTCCTGTGCCAGGACGTCTGTCACGTGATCCGTGACCACGACACGAAACGGGCCTTCGCCGGGCCGCGCTTCTTCATCAAGATCGCGGGCCTCGAGATGCACCCGCTCGACACCAGGGACCGGACCGCGCACCTGAAGGACGCAGCGGGCGTCGGACTCTGCAACATCACCAAGTGCTGCAGCGACGTCTGCCCGGAGCACATCCACATCACGGACAACGCCATCATCCCGCTCAAGGAACGCCTGGCCGACGAGTATTTCGATCCGGTCTTCTGGATGATCCGGAAGCTGCGCGGCACGCGCTCACAGACCCCGGCGTGACCGCTCGCGCAGCGGCCCCGACGGCGCGTTCGGCTCCCCAGGGTGCTCGGCCATCCACCCCGCGCGAACCGGGTCGGCGCGAAGACCGCCCGACCGTCGGGCGGCGGAGGCCCTGCGGAGCCGCCCCGACGGCTATCTCATGAAAATCCACGAGCACCAGGCGAAGGCGATCCTGCGGGAGTTCGGCGTCGCGGTGCCGCGGGGCGAGGTGGCCGAGACGCCTGCGATCGCCCGGGCCGTGGCCGAGCGCCTGGGCGGACCGGTGATCGTCAAGGCGCAGGTGCATGCAGGCGGCCGGGGGAAAGCAGGGGGCATCGCGCTTGCCAGTGACCCCACGGCGGCCGAAGCGGTGGCGCGGCAGATCCTCGGAATGCGGCTCAGGACCCCGCAGACGCCCCCCGAGGGGATCGAGGTGCGAACGATCCTCGTCGAGGAGGCCTCGCCAATCGAGCGGGAGCTGTACGTGTCCGTCACGCTCGACCGCGTCGCGGCCACCCACATCGTCATGGTTAGCCAGGCCGGCGGCGTCGAGATCGAGGAGGTGGCGGCGCGAACACCGGAGAAGATCACCCGTGAGTGGGCGCATCCCACGCTTGGGCTCCAGGCCTTCCAGGCGCGTCGCCTCGCATTCGGGCTCGGGCTGTCCGGCGACCAGCTCAAGGCCGGGGTCGCGCTGATCCAGAATCTCTTCGCGTGCTACCTGGCCCGGGATTGCTCGCTTGCTGAGATCAACCCCCTGGGGGTGACCCGGGACGGACGAGTGCTGGCGCTCGACGCGAAGCTCGCCTTCGACGATAACGCGCTATTCCGGCATCCGGAGATCGCGCGCCTCCGCGACGTCAACGAGGAGACCCCGCTGGACGTCGAGGCCAGCCGCTACGGGCTCAACTACATCAAGCTCGACGGCAACGTGGGCTGCATGGTGAACGGCGCCGGCCTCGCGATGGCTACGATGGACATCGTCAAGCTCGCGGGCGGCGAGCCGGCGAATTTCCTGGACGTCGGCGGCGGCGCCTCGGCCGGGCAGATCGAGAACGCCTTCCGGATCCTCTCCTCGGATCCGGCCGTCAAGGCCGTCTTCATCAATGTCTTCGGCGGCATCCTCCGCTGCGACCGACTTGCCGAAGGTGTCATCGCGGCTGTGAAGACGCTCGGCCTGACGGTGCCCGTGGTGGTTCGCATGGAGGGCACGAACGTGGAGCTAGGAAGGCGGATGCTCGCCGAGTCCGGCCTCGCCCTCACCACCGCCGACGACATGGCCGATGGCGCCCGAAAGGCCGTAGCGCTTGCGAAATGACCACGCGGACGGACGGCCCGACCGTCGGGCGGCGGAGGCCCGGCGCAGCCGCCCCGACGGCACCCGAAAGATCGTCGCGCTTGCGAAATGACCGCGCGGACGGACAGCCCGACCGTCGGGCGGCGGAGGCTCGGCGCAGCCGGCCCGACGGCGCCGGGACATACCACGCTCTCGCGGGGTGTGGGGCATGAGCGTGCTGGTCAGCAAGGACACGCGGGTTGTGGTGCAGGGAATCACGGGCCGCGAGGGCGCGTTCCATGCTGCGCGGTGCCGCGAGTACGGCACGGTCGTCGTGGGCGGCGTGACGCCTGGCAAGGGTGGGACGACTCACGAGGGCTTCCCGGTGTGGAACACAGTGGCGGAGGCGGTTGCGAACGAGGGCGCTGACTGCGCGCTGATCTTCGTGCCGCCGCCGGCGGCGGCCGACGCCATCATGGAAGCGGCCGCCGCTGGCGTACCGCTCATTGTTTGCATCACCGAAGGGGTTCCGGTGAGTGACATGGTCCGCGCGAAGGAGTTCCTCGCGCGGACCCCGAGCCGCCTGATCGGGCCGAACTGCCCGGGGATCATCACGCCAGGCCAGGCCAAGATCGGCATCATGCCCGGTCACATCCATCGGGCCGGGGACGTGGGCGTCGTGTCGCGCAGCGGCACGCTGACCTATGAGGTGGTGCATCAGCTGACGACCCGGGGGATCGGCCAGTCGACCTGTGTCGGCATCGGGGGCGATCCGGTCAACGGCACGAGCTTCGTCGACGTCCTGACGCTCTTCAACGGCGATCCAGCCACGCGCGCGATCATGCTGATCGGCGAGATCGGCGGCTCGGCCGAGGAGCAGGCGGCGGACTTCATCAAGGCGCATGTCGCCAAGCCGGTCATCGCGTTCATCTGCGGCCAGACGGCGCCGCCCGGTCGCCGCATGGGGCACGCGGGCGCGATCATCGCGGGGGGCAAGGGGACGGCTGTGGAGAAGACGAAGGCGCTGGCGGCCGCCGGCGCCACGCTCGTGGAGAGTCCGGCGGACATGGGGCGGCGGGTCGCCGAAGTCCTCGATGGGAGCTAGGCGTTCGGAGGAGGCCTCGACGCCCCTTCCCGAAGCCTCCACCGGCCGCGGCCTGCGGGGACGGTCATGAGCGAGCACACGCTCACGATCATCAAGCCCGACGCGGTCGCGCGGGGGGTGGTCGGGCAGATCATCGCCCGCTTGGAGAGCGCCGGCTTTCGCATCGTCGGCGCCAAGCTCCTGCACCTCACGCCGGCCCAGGCCGCCAGCTTCTACATCGTGCACCAGGATCGCCCCTTCTACCAGAGCCTGTGCGCCTTCATGACGCAGGGGCCGTGCCTCGCGATGGTGCTGGAAGGGGAGCGCGTGATCGCGCGACTTCGCGACCTGATGGGCGCGACCGACCCCGCCAAGGCCGCACCCGGCACGATCCGGAAGGACTTCGCGACGTCGATCGAGGCCAATGCGGTTCACGGCTCCGATTCGCGTGAGTCGGCGGCCTTCGAGATTCCGTTCTTCTTCAGCGCTCTCGAGATTCAGCCGGGCCCGGCGGCCCGGGCCCTGATCCAGGATGAGGGGGCCGACTCACCTCGCGCGACCGAGCCCGCGGCCCCGTGACCCGACCGGCCCCGCGGGGTCCTGACGGTCGGCGATCGGCAAGCACATGATCAAGAAGGTGCTGGTCGCCAACCGGGGCGAGGTTGCCGTGCGCGTGATCCGCGCCTGCCGCGACCTCGGTCTCTCGGCGGTCGCCGTCTTCTCCGAGGCTGACCGGGAGGCGCTGCACGTGCTGATGGCCGACGAGGCCTACCCGATCGGTCCCCCCGAGCCAGCCGCCAGCTACCTCTCGATCGACCGGATCATCGAGGCGGCGCGAGCGGCTCGAGCGGACGCGATCCACCCTGGGTACGGCTTCCTGTCTGAGAATCCACGACTGGCCGAGGCGTGCCAGGCCGCGGGCCTGATCTTCGTCGGGCCTCCGGCGCCCGCGATGCGGGCGATGTCCGACAAGACCGCCGCGCGCCGCACGGCCATGGCGCTCGGCGTGCCGGTCGTGGCGGGGACGTCGGACACCCTCGGCGACGATGGAGACGTGATGCGGGTCGCGCGCCAGGTGGGGTATCCCGTGATGATCAAGGCCGCCATGGGCGGTGGGGGGAAGGGGATGCGCCGCGTCGACGACGAGGCGGAGCTCGTCGCCGCCCTCCGGATGGCGCGCGCCGAGGCGGCGGCCGCGTTCGCCGACAGCTCGATCTACCTGGAACGCTACCTTCCCGACCCCCGCCACGTGGAGATCCAGGTGCTCGCGGATGCGCACGGCCACGTCATCCACCTGGGTGAGCGCGAGTGCTCGATCCAGCGCCGGCACCAGAAGCTCATCGAGGAGTCGCCGTCCCCGCTGGTGGATGCCGAGATGCGGGCGCGGATGGGCGAGGCAGCGTGCCGGATCGCGGCGGCGGTCGGCTACGTCAATGCGGGCACGATCGAGTTCCTGGTCGACCGGGATCGGCGCTTCCACTTCCTGGAGATGAACACGCGCCTGCAGGTCGAGCATCCCGTGACCGAAATGGTGACGGGCATCGACATCGTCAAGGAGCAGCTTCGCATCGCGGCCGGCGAGCCGCTCGGCTACGCCCAGGGAGACGTGATCCTCCGGGGTGCGGCGATCGAGTGCCGGATCAACGCCGAGGATCCCTTCGCCGGCTGGCTGCCCTCGCCCGGCACGATCACCGGGCTGCGGCCGGCCGCGGGCCCGTGGATCCGGCACGACGCGGGCGCGTACGAGGGATACACCGTTCCCCGCTACTATGACACCCTCGTGGCGAAGCTCATCGCGTGGGGCGCCGACCGCGAGACCGCGATCCGCCGGATGACTCGGGCGTTGTCCGAGTACCGGATTGTCGGCGTGCGGTCGACGATTCCAGTGCACCAGCTCGTCCTCGGCCACCCGGACTTCAGGGCGGGCCGTCTGTCGACAGGACTGCTCGACGCGATCCTGCCGACCCTTCGGACCGAGGAAGGCCGGCACCGAACGCTGGCGATCATCGCGGCGGCGCTGGCGGCCTACTCCCGCCGCCAGCCGGCCCAAAGCGCGCTCCCGCCGGAAGCCGCGGTTCCGCTCTGGCGCCTTGGGGCGCGGCCCGGCTGGCGGTGAGACCGTGATGGCGCCCGAGCGACTCCCCGCGGCGCGGTTCGCCGCGACGATCGGGACCCGGACCGAGCTGGTCAGCGTTGCGGGTGGCGGCGGCCGCTACCAGGTCGTGATCGGCGACGACGCTCGGGAGGTCGATGCGCGGCTATCGCCGCAGGGCATCTACTCCCTGCTGGTCGACGGGGTCTCCTCTGTCGTCCACGTCCGGGAGGAGGACGGCCTGACCCTCGTCGAGGTTGGCCGCGAGCGCTACGAGATTCGCGTGGAGGAGGAGACGCGATACGTCATCCGCACGCGCGGCGGCACCGCCAGCCCGGACGGCGGCCAGATCCTCCGGGCGCCGATGCCTGGAAAGGTGACCCACGTCGCGGTCAGCCTCGGCGAGGCCGTGGCGGCCGGCGCCCCGCTGATTGTCATCGAGGCGATGAAGATGGAGAACGAGTTCAGGGCGAAGGCTGGCGGCACGGTCAAGGAGATCCGCGTGGAGCCCGGTCAAGCCGTGAACCCCGGGGACGTCCTGCTCGTCATCGGCTGAGGAGGTTTCAACTCCGGGGTCGCCACAGCCGCGCCAGCGCGCCATGTCGCGTGGCACCGTGGCGGCAGAAGGCATAGAATCGCGTCGGCACCGGCCGCGGGAACAGCATGGCCGCGGGGCCGAGGTTTCCCAGGGGCGCGGCCGACGGAGGGGACAGGCGGTGCTGAGCGCGGAAGAGAGCGAGCTGCTGACGCGAGTGGGGCCGGGGACGCCGATGGGCGATCTCATGCGGCAGTACTGGATCCCGGTGCTGCTCTCCTCGGAGGTGGCGCCGGGCGGTCGCGTCAAGCGTGTGAAGATCCTGGGGGAGGAGCTCGTGGCGTTCCGGGCCCCGAACGGGCAGGTCGGCCTGCTCGACGAGTACTGCTCCCACCGGCGCGCCTCGCTCTACTTCGCGCGCAACGAGGCGGCCGGGCTTCGGTGCGTCTACCACGGCTGGCAGTTCGCGCCGGACGGCCAGTGCGTGGACATGCCCAACGAGCGGCCCGAGAGCGACTTCCGGGAGAAGGTCCGCCACCCCTCCTACCCGTGCGCCGAGCGCGGCGACGTCGTCTGGACGTACATGGGGCCGGCCGCGCCGCCGCCGGGCTTGCCCGACCTCGAGTGGGCCATGGTGCCGGAGGCCCAGCGGTTCGTCTCCAAGTTCTGGCAGGACTGCAACTACCTCCAGGCTCTGGAAGGGGGCGTCGATCCCGCGCACATCAGTTTCCTGCACGGCATCCTCGACGCCCGCGACGAAGGGCTGCGGCAAGACCTGGATCGGGCCGCGGCCGGGTTCGGCTTCGCCGTCCAGCTCGAGCGGGCGCCGCACGTGGAGGTGGCGGACACCGAGACCGGGATACTCGTCGGCGCCCGGCGGGACGCGCCGGCGGGCCAGGCCTATTGGCGCATCACCCAGTACCTCTTGCCGTTCCACACGATGCCACCGCCAGAGGTGGCGGCCGATCCGCTCCTCCAGTCCCACGTGTGGATCCCCATCGACGACGAGCATCTCGTCAACTGGTGCATCTCGTGGCACCCCACGCGCGCCGTGACCCCCGACGAGCGAGCCGCCCTGGAGGCGGGGAAGGGCATTCACATCCTCGACTACGCCCCGGCGACCAGCGAGGCCTACGGCGACATCCGGCCGCCGGCCAGCCGCGCGAACGACTACCTCGCGGACTGGGAAGCCCAGCGGACGCGGAAGTTCTTCGGCACGCCCGGCGTGGGGGCGCAGGATAAGGCGATCACCGAGAGCCAGGTGAGGTACGGTCGCACGCGCGAGCGTCTCGGCCGGGCGGACATCGGCATCATTCGCGTCAGGAAGCGCCTGCTGGACGCGGCCACCGCCCTGCGAGCGCACCGGATCGCGCCCCCGGGCCTCGACCCGGCCACGTACCGTGTGCGTCCCGCCTCCGTCCTTCTGCCCAAGCACGTGTCGTGGGTCGATGGAGCCAGAGAACTGCTGGTGGCCCGTCCGTGTTCATCCTGATCCTCGAATCTGGCTGATCCTCGAATCTGGTCGAAGTTCCTGACGGCGCCGGCACGTCCGGCCGCGAACCCGCTTGACTACTCGGGGGAGCGGTCCTACCTTTGGGTTTTATCATCGATGCACACAGACACCTTTGTGGACCCGCAGCGCTCGTCGACTGAGCTGACTCTGGTGTGATGCGGCTCCCCTTGGCGAGCCTACCCGTCCGTCTCACGCTCCTGGTCTTCGTCGCGCTGCTTCCGGCCCTCGCCTTCAGCGCGTACTGGGACGGCGCGGGCTGGGAACCGCCGGCCGAGCCGCAGGGCGGCGGCCCCTTCCTTCGCCGCAATCTCCTGACCGTCGGGCTCGTGTCGGTGCTGGCGCTCGTGGCGACCTGGATCGGCGGCGATCGCCTGGTGCGGCGTCCGGTCGGCCGCATGCTGGCCGTCCTCAGAGAGGCCACCGGGGCGGGCCAGGCAGACTTGAAGGGCGGGCAGGAGGAGCTCGGCCAGCTGGCGACGTCGATCGACGACCTGAAGGAGGTGCTCGAGGGGATGCGGCTCGAGCGGGAGCGGCTCGAGAAGGAGCTCAGGCGATTCGAGCACCGGTTGCTGGAATCGCACCGGATCGAGGCGGTCGGTCGGCTTGCCGGGGGCGTGATCCACGACTTCAACAATCTGCTGACGGTGATCCTGGGTCGAACCGAGCTGCTGCGGGCGGAGCTGGAGGCCGACCCGCGCCTGGCCCGGGATGTCGAGCTAATCAGCATGACGGGCCAGCGGGCGCGCGCCCTGTCCCTGCAGCTCCTCGCCTTCAGCCGGCGGCAGCATGTCGAGCCGAAGGTGGTGGATCTCGGCCAGGCCCTCCTCGGCATGAGCAGCATGCTGCAGCGGCTCGTCGGGGATTCGATCGACCTGAGTCTTCACCTCGAGACCGGGCTTGGACGGGTCAAGGGCGATCCGTCCCAGATCGAGCAGGTGATCCTGAACCTCGCGGTCAACGCGCGCGATGCAATGCCGCGGGGCGGCCAGCTCACGATCGAGGCCCGGAACGTGGTCCTCGACAGCGACCTCCTGAGCGGGCTCCCCGGCGCCCGGTCCGGCCATCACGTGCTCATGCAGGTCGGCGACACCGGCGATGGGATGGACGAGCGGACGAAGGCGAGAATCTTCGAGCCGTTTTTCTCGACCAAGGGACCCAGCAAGGGCACCGGGCTCGGCCTGGCGACCGTCCTCGGCGTCGTCGAGCAGCACCAGGGCTGCATCACCGTGGAGAGCGCGCCCGGGCGCGGCTCGACCTTCAGGATCTATCTGCCCCGGACGGACGAGGCGGTGGAAGCGGTGTTCGAGCCACTGGTGGCGGAGATCGAGCCGGTCGCCAGCGGCGACACGATCCTGGTCGTGGACGACGAGGACGTCGTGCGGACGCTCGCCTCGGAGATCCTCCAGATGAAGGGCTACTCGGTCCTGGAAGCGGTGAACGGATCGGAAGCGCTCCGACTGGCGGAACGCGAGGCCGGCCCGATTCACCTGCTCCTCACCGACGTCGTGATGCCCCAGATGCAAGGCCCCGAGCTGGCAAACCGGCTCCGCCTGGCGCGCCCGGACACCCGGGTGATGTATATGTCTGGCTACGCGTTCGACGTGGTCCCGACCTGGACGCTGGCCAGCGTCGACGGCTTCCTGCCCAAGCCGTTCACTCCCGAGACGCTGGCGCGGATGGTGCGCGAGATCCTGGGACGCGGCGCCCCAGCCGATCTCGGGACAGCCGCCGGATAACGGCAAGCCGTGCGAGGCGAGCGACGCGCGAGCCGGAGCTCCGATTCCGAGATCGTGCGAGGCGAGCGACCGGCGAGCCGGAGCCCCGATTCCGAGATCGGCCCCTCCGCCCAAGCTCCACCGGATCCAAAGGACCGCCCCACGCTCGTGGAAGCCGAGCTGGTCCGGCTCGTCTATCGGTTCGCTCCGCCCGGATTCGTGGTGGCGTTCGTCATCACAGGGCTGCTCGCGGCGCTCATGTGGGGCGTGGTGCCTCGGTGGCGGGTGATCACCTGGGTCCTCTTCCACGGAGCTGCGGCGCTCCCCCTCTTCGTCGTGGTGTGGCGGCTCTGGCGAGACCCGCCGCATCCCGAGGATGCCTGGCTCTGGCGCAGGCGGCTCATCGGCATCCTCTTCCTGACGGGGGTGGGGTGGGGCGCCGCGGGCGTACTCCTCTTTCCGCTCCATTCGGTGACGCACCAGATGTTTCTCGTCTTCGTGCTCGCGGGCATGGCGGCGGATGGGATGGCCGTACATTCCTCGGTTCCCGCGATCTTCGCCGCCTACTCGCTTCCCATCGTTCTGCCGATCAGCGCCCGGCTGGCCCTCCTCGGTGGGGACGTGGCGCTGGTCATGGCGCTGACGCTCTTGACGTTCGAGGGCGCCCTGTTCGTTCTGGCAACCCATCTGCGTCGCGCGTTCGCCGAGTCGGTCATGCTGCGGTTCGACAACCTCGAGCTGATCCAGAGCCTGTCGGCGGCGAAGGAACAGGCGGACGCGGCGAACCGGGCCAAGTCACAGTTCCTCGCCAACATGAGCCACGAGCTCCGGACGCCCATGCACGGGGTCCTCGGCATGCTCGAGCTGCTCCTGCACGCGAGCCTGACCGGGCCCCAGCGCCGGCTCGTGCAGAGCGCGCTGCGATCGGGCCAGGCCCAGCTCGCCATCGTGAATGACCTCCTGGACTTCGCGAAGATCGAGGCGGGCAAGTTGGAGCTCGAGGTGATCGACGTGGACGTCCGCCGGCTGGTCGGCGAGGTGGTAGAGCTCTTCGCGGACGTGGCCCAGCGGAAAGGCTTCGAGCTCGCGTACCTGGTCCACGACGAAGTGCCGACGGTGGTCCAGAGCGATCCGGGCCGCCTGCGTCAGATCCTGACGAACCTCGTGGGCAATGCGGTCAAGTTCACTCATGCGGGTGGCGTGCTCGTCCGGGTGAGCATGCTGCCGCCCGACCAAACGGTTCCCGACCAGCGGGTCCTGCTGTTCGCGGTGCGGGACACCGGGATCGGCATCCCCGCCGCGGCCCAGGCCCGGGTCTTCGAAGCGTTCGCGCAGGCGGACAGCACACTGACACGACGCTACGGCGGAACAGGGCTCGGCCTCTCGATCGCCCGCCAGCTCGTCCAGATGCTGGGTGGCCAGCTCTGGCTCGAAAGCGCTCCAGGGGTGGGATCGACGTTTTCTTCCACCGTGCTCGTCGGGACCAGCGCGCGAGCCTCCGTGGACCGCGCCAGGGCCGACCATGCGGTCGACGCCACGCTTGGACCAGAGGACCCGGAGCCGGTGCCGCAAGTCGGTGCCCACGTCCTCCTGGTCGAGGACAATCCCGTCAATCAGGACGTCACGGCGACCATGCTGGAGCGGACGGGTTGCGAGGTAGACAGCGTGTCCGACGGGCGCGCGGCCCTCGAGCGGCTGGCCGCGCGGGCCTATGATGTCGTCTTGATGGACTGCCAGATGCCCGAGATGGACGGCTTTGCGGTGACCCGGGCCATCCGCGCGCGCGAGCGGGACGGGGCGCCCTCGATGCGCGACGGAGCGGGTGAGCCCGCCGGACGACTTCCGATCGTCGCGCTAACCGCCAACGCCATGCGGGGCGATCGCGAGCGCTGTCTCGCGGCGGGGATGGACGACTACCTCAGCAAGCCGTTCAGTGAGCGCCAGCTTCGGGCGGTGTTGCGCCGGTGGCTTCCGGACAAGCCACCGGCCTCGCGGCCCGAGCCGCCGGGCGAGGCGTCAGTTCCCGGCCCCGCGCCTGCCGAGGCCCCAGGCTCTCCGATCGACCACGGTGCGCTCGACCAGATTCGCGGTGTCGGCGCGGAGGGCTCCGGGGACGTGCTCGCCAAGGTGATCCGCATATACCTTGCCAGTGCCGCGAAGCTGCTGGAGGCCCTGCGCGATGGCGTGCGGCGCGGCGATCCCATCGCGCTGCACGAGGCGGCGCACGCGCTGAAGTCGAGCAGCGCGACCGTGGGCGCTCTTCGCCTCGCCAGCCTCTGTGCTGATCTAGAGCTGCTGGGCCGCACGCGGCGCCTCGAGGGAGCGGCGTCCGGGCTTGCGTCTCTCACGCGAGAGTACGCGGGTGTCCGCGACGCGCTGTCTGCGGAGCTGGGCGCTGGAGTGGCCGTCGCGCGCGACGTCAGTGCCCGATGAGGGCGTCGGAGAGCCCCTTCGAGGGGCATTGCGGCCTTTCGAGCTCCCTCCGAGCAATCGGCTGGATGTCAAGGAGCCTCTCGATTGAGGCAGGCTCGTCCGCGCTCAGCCGGTTCGCATCAGACTTCACCGCCGCGGTGTCGGTCCTCGACCGGCGGAGCCGTATCGCTGGTGATCCACCCCGGCGCGCTCGGCGACGTGCTCCTCGCCATCCCGGCGCTGAGGGCGCTCCGGAGCCCTGACGCGTCCGTCCCGGTCATGCTGGCCGCCGAGCCGCGGATCGCCGGGCTCGTCCGCGCGCTCGGCGAGGTGGACCGCGAGGCCCCGCTGGAGTCGCTGGGACTCCATCGACTGTTCGTGGAGGACGAGCCCGAGTCGACCGATCCGGCGGCGCACGCCCTGCTGACTCATGCCTCGCGGGTCGTGTGCTGGTTCGGGGCCCAGGATCCGGCGTTCGTCCGGAACCTCACCCGGCTCGTTCCCCGGGCGATCGTCGCGCCTTCTGCCGGCCCCGACCAGCTCGTGTGGCGTCACCTCGTGTCGACCGTTGCCGGAGCGGGCCCGAGCCCATGCAATCCCGTGACGGTCAGCGAGGCGCTGGCCAGCGCGGGGGCGCGGCTCCTGGCCGACGCGGGCTGGGATTCGCGCACGCCGCTGGTGCTCGTCCACCCGGGCGCGGGCGGGCTCTCGAAGCGCTGGCCGCCGCCCGCGTTCGCCGCGGTGCTGGACGTGCTGGCCCGCTCCGTTCCGCTCCAGGTCGTCCTTCACCTCGGGCC
>Ga0187892_10000555_pt1 | contig 97147 bp, 114 predicted proteins | sample MA1701073metaG_FD_139345 | JGI IMG/M metagenome (GOLD analysis project Ga0187892, IMG submission 139345) | Bio-ooze microbial communities from a basaltic lava cave in the Kipuka Kanohina Cave System on the Island of Hawaii, USA - MA170107-3 metaG ... | reverse complement strand
GAGGCAAAGATAAACATCACAAGTCCAGACCAGATGAAGATGTTTCTGGACGAGGAGAACAGGATGCTCAAGGCCATGGTTGACAAGATCGTTGAAACTGGAGCAAACGTTCTGATATGCCAGAAAGGCATCGATGACATTGCCCAGCACTACTTGGCAAAGGCGAACATTTTAGCAGTAAGACGTGTGAAGGAGAGCGACATGAACAAGCTGGCCAAGGCAACGCAAGGAAGGCTTGTAACTAACATCGAAGACTTGACGGACAAGGATCTGGGTTCAGCGGATCTTGTTGAAGAGCGCAAGGTAGAGACTGATAAATGGGTATTCATCGAGGGATGCAAGCACCCGAAGGCAGTTACCATTCTTGTTAGAGGCGGTTCGCAGAGAGTGGTTGACGAGGCTGAAAGGTCGTTGCACGATGCATTGATGGTAACTAAAGACGTGCTGGAGAAGCCAGCCATAGTTGCCGGCGGAGGTGCACCAGAAGCTTATGCGGCAGCAGAACTGATGGACTGGTCCACAAAACTATCTGGAAGGGAGCAGTTGGCAGTCCAAAAGTTTGCAGAAGCGCTCGAAACAATTCCATTGACCCTTGCAGAGAACGCGGGTATGGACCCAATTGATACATTGACAGAACTGAGATCCAAGCAAAGCAAGGGAGAAAAGTGGACTGGAGTTGACGTTAGAAACGGCGTTGTTGCGAACATGCACAAGAGCGATGTTGTTGAGCCACTGGCAGTGAAGGAACAGATAATCAAATCATCGACCGAAGCTGCGTGTATGATCCTGCGCATTGATGACGTGATAGCATCTTCAAGACCCAAAGAGCCAGCCATGCCTCCAGGTGGAGGAATGGGTGGCGGTATGGGCGAGATGTAAGAAATCACACCCCTCTCTTTTCTTTTAATTCCAGTATTATCACGTCTTTAACCCAAGAACCCGTTTCCTTGCGTTCTAGCAATCTTTCGAGATATTCCTTCCACGAGATTTTACCATAACCATCTTTCCAGACATCATAATTTTTCTTTAAAGTATTGTATGCATTCTCATGGTAGTTGCAAAACTTGTTTGCCGAGGCTTCTCTGCTGCATGCTATGCATTTTGCCATGCAAAGCTTATTTAATGAGCCGCTTAAAAACTAGCGTCGTGAACATCAGCGTCAACAGGATAGTTTCTATATCGAGCGTAATCTACCTGATATTCATGTTCGCCTTTGCTGCTGGCACAATACATGCATTAATCGAGGGAGGGGGACAGGGCCAGCAGGCGGCGTTATTGATCCGAGACAGGTCAACACAGAGTATGGGAGAATCTGTGCTTAGTATACTCGTCTTCCTCTTCGGTTCTACCGGTGTGTTCTTCATCCACAGATCAAGCAAGCCGCAAGCAGCCAAAGCGCAAAAGATGTTCTTTATCGCGGGGTTCTCCATAATGGCGATAGCATTGCTGGCAGGTTTCCTGCTGCTCGACTTTAAGATCTGACAGGTATCTGGTCTTTTGCAATTACAAGTTTTTTCGATTGAATCTTTAACGGTTGGTTTTTCGCGATATCAACTATCAAACTGGTTGTATCAAACTGCACGTTAAGTATGACACTGCTCCTGGCTTCAATGAGTCTCTTGCTAGATGGTGCTAACAACCACTCGCTGGTCTTCTTGTGCCTGATCATACTCGTTATCAGCAGTACGCATCCAGCCCTTCGCGTATGGTTTAGCAGGAGGGAGATATACATACTCAGAAGACGGTTCAGCGAACCGACCTTTACCTTATCATATAGATGGTAGAAGCTGTTGAGCGAATCTACAACTACAAGCACGGTATTGGCATCTAGGTGCGAGCAAATATCTGAAAGCATGCGTTCGAACTCATTTTCACTAGGCAGAAAGATCTCAAGATCCCCAGAATCTACATCGAATATCTGATTTTTTGTGTAAGACGTAAAGATCGTGTCAAGGTCAACATAAACAACCTTCCCCTTATTGAGAAATCCAGACACTGCGCAGCACGTAAAACAGATCTTCGAAAATGGATCGCTATACAGCAGAGCATTCATGCCCTTGCTGTCAAGCAAGAGCGGAAGTGTCTGTTTGTCAACTTCTACAATATCTGAACTTCCCAGCGCTTTCTTCAAATCATCCGTACTCTTAAATTGCACATCAAATAATACCTGAAGCGATATAATAATGGATACTGATATCACCGTGCTAAGGGCCGATTTTCCTATAATCAAAAGGATTGCTTACATGAACAACGCATCAAATGCTCCTGTTCCGTTCTCCACGATAAAGGCAATGACCGACTTTCTTATACAATGTTCCGAGAACGGCCCAGATTCTCCGACCGTGCTTGACGATGTGGAGCACAGGATGCAGGAAGCTAGGAAAGATGTTGCGAAACTTATCAACTGCGAACCAGAGGAGGTTATTTTTACCCAGAGCACAACTGAAGGAATAAACTATGTTGCAAACGGACTTGCGTTGAAAAAAGGAGAGAACATAATCATAAGGGATGGAGATCACGAGCACCCGGCAAACTATGTGCCATGGATGCGATTAAAAGAAAAAGGAATTGAAGTGAAGAAACTTGAGATCGACGATAACGGTTTCTTTGACCTTGACAACCTTGACAAGAAGATTGATTCCAGAACCAAATTAGTTGCAGTCAGTCATGCACTCTTCAACACTGGAGCAATTCTACCTGCCGAGAAGGTTGGCGAGATTGCAGAAAATAAGAAAATAAAGCTCTGCCTCGACGCTGCCCAGACAGTTGGTTGCTTTCCAGTAGATGTCAAGAAATTAAAGTGTGATTTCATGGCCTTTACTGGTTCAAAATGGCTGTGTGGCCCCATGGGAACTGGCATATTTTACTGCAGCAAGGATGTATCGGCAGAAATAGAACCACTGCAGAGCGGAGGCGAATCAGCTTTTGTGCTGGAGGGCGATAAGTTCTCGCATAGAGACATGCCCCAAAAGATGCAGGCTGGATTCAGGAACTCGGTAGGAATTGTCGGCCTCGCAGCTTCGGTTCGTTACATAACTAGGACCGGAATAAACATCATCAGAGAGAAAAATATGAAGCTTGCAAACATGCTAAGACAGGAATTGATGAAATTACAAAACGTCACACTCTACGGCCCTGAAGACGAAAACATGCGAACAAGCGTGGTCTCTTTCAACGTTGGCACGGTAGAACCAAGTACAGTGGTCAAAAAGCTGGAGGATAATGGTATTATCTTCGCAAAGCGCGACATTTCAAGAAAAAAGATCGTTCGAGCTTCTCCTCACTTCTTCAATCAAATGGATAGCATACAAAAAGCAGTAGATGTTATCAAAAAACTACAATGATTTTGGTGTTCCCTGTCCTTCAATAACGATCATGGTAAGCGTAGACCTTACCTTGTCTATTCTTCTTACTTTCCACGTTATTGTCTCTCTTAACTTGTCCATAGAGTCTGATTGTATCTTCAGTATGATGTCGTAAACACCGTATACGCCACTAACTTCCTTTATGTCGGGCAATTTCTTTATCTCCTTGATTATCTCTTCCTCCGAGCCCAGATCGCAATTTATTAGCACGTAAGCCGTTGGCATGCCTTTAGAAATATTTAATCAGTATTTAACCTCTTCCCTTGAAACTTGATAAATATCCATGAGAACAACGATCACATGAAGATCATTGATTTGACACAAACCATCAGAGAAGAAATGCACACCTTCGATCCACATGCAAAACCTCTCATCATTGCATCGGCAAAGATGGCTGTACATGGATATGAATCTGAACTGATCTTCATGAGTACTCATGCTGGCACTCATATGGACGCTCCGTATCATTTTCACTTGGGCGGAAAGAGCATAGACGAAATTCCAATCAATAATTTTGTTGCTGATGCTGTTCTACTGAATATCAGGAAAGCGGCGAAAGGTTATGTTACGAAAAACGATATAGTGAAATGTGAAAAGAAGGTCAGAATCAACAAGGGTAATGCCGTTATACTTTCGACTGGCTGGGAAAAGCATTGGGTAAAAAACGATTATTTGCGTAGTAATCCTGGATTGTCAAAAGATGCCGCTCGATATCTTGCTTCAAAGAAGGTTGGCATGGTTGGAATTGATACGGCAAATGTTGATCATCCATCAGCTAGTAACTTCGCGGTACACAAAATTCTGCTGCCAAAAGGCGTATTGATAGTTGAAAACCTCCGCAACTTGAAAAGGATAAAGCGGGCTTATTTCAGGTTGATAGTATTACCATTGAAGATCAAGGGCGCAAGCGGTTCTCCTGTACGAGCTATTGCAATCACATAATGATATCAAAGGTAGATTTATGCAATAAACTGGAACCTATCATCATACGCAGACTTGCTCAATTTACCTATGATAGGAATTGGATAGCCGCAGGAAATACAACAATTATCCTCATCAAGATTCCATTTCGTGATACTGTAACCAAATCTTCCAACTACGATCTTTTTGCACTCTGGACAGTAAGTATGCTCCCATTTGTGCCCAGGAACATTGCCAACATAAACATACTTCAGACCAACTTCCTTTGCAACTAGATAATGCTTCTCCAGTGTCTCTACCGGAGTGCTTGGAAAGTTCATCATCTTGTAGTCTGGATGGAAGCGTAAAAAGTGGATTGGCATATCTGGCCCAAGTTCATCATAAACAAACCTTGAAAGTTTCCTTGCAGCATCAAGATCATCTCCCACTTCTGGAACGATAAGATCTGTAATCTCAACATGGATGTTGGTCTTGTCCCTTATCTCGCGCAATGTATCGAAGATCGGCTGCGGGTCTGGCACACCTATGTACCTTCTCGTGAACTTGGGTTCAGTGCTTCCCTTAAAGTCAACCGTTATGCAATCCAGAAAATCGTTCATCATGTTCACAGTTTCTGGAGTATCGTAGCCGTTTGAAACAAAGATGTTGAATATTCCATTCTTCCTTGCGAGTACACCACAATCTCTCGCAAACTCGATGAATATTGATGGCTGGTTGTACGTGTATGCGATACCTTCACATCCACGATTTTTTGTCTGGTTGACAACATCAGCCGGTGACATGTCAACTCCCTCGATCTTTCTCCTCTGGCTTATGTCATAGTTCTGGCAGTACTGGCAGAGCCAGTTGCATCCAGTTGTTGCTATCGAAAATATCTTGCTTCCAGGCATGTAGTGCGTGACAGGTTTCTTTTCTATCGGATCTATGTGACCGGCAATCACCTTGCCATAAACGAACAGCTGTAATTTTCCATTAATGTTGCCTCTTATGCCGCAAAGCCCGATCTTGCCTTCAGGAATCGTGCAGTATCTTGCACAAGCGGTACACTTTACTCTATCACCAACTTTAGTGTATAGAATAGCTTCCTTACCAAGAACTTCCTGCATTATGTGCTGAATATGGTCAATTTCGGATATAAGTCTTCGTGACCTTTTCTTGTGACTTGATCCATAGAAGTCTAATTCATAGCTGTGTTACTTACAGTTCAGTAAGGTTCAGCACGGTTTTTCCCGAATACGCGAAAACACGCACGGATGCAAAAGCTACTAGAGGGGGGGTCCTATATAAAGAAAGGAATCAACCAGTCAACCAGTCAAGAAATCAAGGAAAAATATTTGCAAGCTTCGCCTGCTCATCTAACAGCATTGTTTTCTGATCAATATTCATTATCGCTATAAACTTATGACTTTCTTAACGATATCAGAGAAATTTGCTTGAGACCACAGACGGCTACAAAAATACCTATGAGCAACACAATCAAGCTCCCTACAACGAAAGTGTTAAAGGGACCGTAACAAGCAGAAGGAGGAGAATAAGTCGGGAAGGAGTCATTACATCGCATACTTTGCCACATAATCCATACGAAAAATGGGAGGGCAAGAACGATAATAATGGCACTGGCGAAAACTTTGTATTTATGCATCCAATGTTGTAGTTACTAAATCAATATTTATTGCTAGCTAGCCATTTTATATTTGCACAAACAACCTAGTGCATGCGTGTAGCAGTAGGTTCATCCAACAAGATAAAGATCGAAGCGACAAAAGAAGCCTTCGATCATTTTTACAAAGATGTTGTTGTGATCAGTGTTGGAATAGAAAATCTGCAGGCACAACCAATTACGTTGTATGGTACGGTTAATGGAGCGGTTACGAGGGCAAGAAAAGCAATCGAGAAGATAAAGGATGCAGATTTTGGCGTTGGCATAGAAGCAGGCCTGATGGAAGTCCCTGATGTCAATACATACCTTAATGTTCAGTTCACTGCAATTATTGACCGCAACAACAAACTCACCATAGGTTCCAGCCCAGGTTTCCAGCTTCCAGAAGAGGTCGCAAAGATGGTTCTGATAGAAAGAATCGAAGTTGACAAGGCCGTAGAATTCTTGTTTGGTATCAAGGATATAGGAGAGAAGAGAGGAATAATTGATCTCATGACCAAGGGTGCCGTGAGCAGAAAGGAACTTATAAGAAACGCGCTCATAATGGCAATTGCATCTAGGATAAGTGAAAAGCATTGAGTACTCCTGGAAATTTATGGCGCAAAATTCACGGCGCGATTACAAAGAAACCCACGAACTTCTCTTGGGTTATTGATGATTTGCTAGCGGGCAGCGGAATGCCTACCTCTAAGGAAGAGATGGAATGGGTGAAGGAGAATGGCATCAAGGCTGTCCTTACTCTAACGGAAGATCCATTGCCTCAGCAGTGGGTAAACGGTACTGACTATCTACACGTTCCAATAGTCAACTATAGCGCACCAAACATGGAAGATATGGAGAAAGCAGTTGATTTCATAGACCAAAATCTGAAAAGCAAAAAATCTACGATGGTTCACTGCGCAGCAGGCAGGGGTAGAACTGGCACAGTACTTGCGGCCTACATGATAAAGTTCAAAGGCATGGACGCAAAGAGCGCAATAGAAAAGATAAGGAGCATGAGACCTACCTCGATAGAAAACGGTCCGCAAGAGACTTCGTTGTCTTTCTTTGAAAACTACTTGAAAAACAAATAGATTGGTAATAACACTGACTATTCCGTCGTACTTACTTCACCTTAATCTACTTACGATTGTGTAACTAAGAATTTAAATAATATATTGGAGAATGAAGATCGTTCATGCCAGCAGTAATTCTTTTTGAAATTCTTGGTTGATAACACAATGACTAGAATAGAAAATCAGAATATCAGTAGTTCAGCATGGAGAACGCTCATCATTCTGAGTTTTCTGGGTGTTATCGTTCTATTTGATGAGATGATGATCCTGCCAGCCATTCCGGATTTCATTCGCGATTTCAATATTTCATACAGCACCTCGTCGTGGTTGCTTTCAGCTTACATAATCGCAGCAGCTGTCATGACGCCGATTGCAGGTAAGATGTCTGACATCTATGGTAAAAAAAAGATATTGCTTATAGTAATGTTAGTCTACATAGCAGGCGTTTTGGCGGGACGATTTGCGACCAACATAGAATTCATGCTCGCAGCAAGAGCTGCACAAGGGGTTGGGATGGCCATGTTCCCCATCGCCTTTGGAATAATCAGAGAAATCTTTCCGGAGAAAAGACTTGCAATAGCCCAGACGATATTTAGTTCCACTTTCCCTGGCGGCGCTGTTATCGGTATTGTGGGTGGCGCAGCCATAATCCAAAGCTATGGGTGGCAAGCGACGTTCGTGGCCATACTTCCTGTCGCAATAGCACTCTGGCTGACAATAGTGAAGTTCGTGCGTGTCCAGAGTCCAGTATCGATGGAGGCAGGCAATATGCCGAATGACAGGACACTTGACATAAAGGGAACGCTGATGCTTGCAGCTACAATAATTTTATTTCTGACAGGCATCACCTTCCTAGAAAGCAGCAGCGGTGTTGGAGCGTATCAGGTTGCCGGTCTCTTTATTGGATCAGCAGTATCGCTTGCAGGATTTATCGCCATAGAGAAGCGGGTACGCTCACCTCTGCTTGATCTCAAGCTGATGACTAGTAAGATTTTCCTCCCTCCGACCATCATTCTCACGCTTACCTTCATGTCCATCTTCATGGTATATCTGACAATTCCTATCATGGTAAGGAGTCCGGAGCCTTTGGGATTTGGAGGAGATCCCTTGAACGTTGCGAGCGTTCAGCTGCCCTTCATGATTGTGTTGCTGATAGGATCAATCATGTCAGGCTTTATGCTGAGTAGAATTAAGAACATCAAGCTGACACTGATTGGCACTGTAATCAGCACGATCGGACTCGTTATCCTGCTCATGTTCCACTCGACCGAAACCATGGTTTCGATTGGACTCACAATACTTTCAGCTGGTCTTGCGCTTTCGATTGCTGGTGGATTTAATGTGTTACTCCTATCTGTGCCTATGCAAATGACAGGGATTGCCATCGCAATGACGCTACTGCTCAACATGGTCGGAATGTCAGTAGGTCCAGCGCTTTCCGGAATATTTCAACAGACGTATCAAGGAACAGTAGAGGGTGTGGGGCGCTTTCCTTCCGCGGAAGCGTATAATATGATCTTCCTTACAGCTGCCTTGATATCTGCAGCATCTGTCGCTCTTGCATTGCAGGTGTACAGAAGAAGTCTAGTTCCAGCAAGCGCTCCCGATGTTGGTACCTCATCAAAACCTAACCCTTAGGCTGATCCATCTTGTTGTAACAGAATAACGGTTTCCTTTAGTTATTCAGGTACGGAATCCGCAACCAACCTGCCACTCTCTACCTTGATCGGGAACCTGTTCTCGTTGAAGATCAAGGTAAGCTCGTTTGGCTTCTCTTCCACTTGAGTTAGCTCCTTGCCTTTTATGTTAGGATATTGAGCCCGATCAACAGCGAACTTGCCATTTTCCACTCTAACGAAAAGGTACCTGTTGTCCTTGAAGATCAAGGTAAGTTCATTCCCCTTCTCTTCCACTTCCATGAGCTCCTGACCGCGGATGCTATCATACTTTGCCATGTCAAGAATAAAATTGGATTAGAATATATCTTTGACGCTTAGACACACACAATTTCAACTGCATTAGATTTGGCATCAACTTCCAACTTCTCCGTGAAGTTGTGCTTCCCCCACGATGCGCTTACATGTGCCATTAGCTTGTGATTGCCCTTGCCTATGCTTGAACCTATTAACTCAACGGGGCGTTTAACATCAAAGATGAGCGATTTAGCGTCCTCAACACTATCAGGCAGATTTGGATTATCATCCACAACTATCATTGCCCAGATCTTCTTATTTGGCGGTGGAGGCGGGAGTTTCGGATTCCTGCTCCAGTAGAACGATGCCTTTCTTACAAATTTGATCGGTTCAACAATGTCGCGCTTCTTTACTGATCCAGTTTGAACCCTGATCGTGTATTTTATTCTGAAGACAGTGTCATGCTTGTTATATGCATCAGTCCATGTTTGCTGGTTGAAGACATTTCTGACATGACCGGCAACCTTGAACTGCAGATCTAAAGTAAGAGGCTCGTTCATCTTGATCTTCGTTGAGGATGGCACTAACTTCAAGCCGTTTATGTGACTCTCCTCGGGCATGCCACACATAGTTTATATCCCTTCAATAAAAACCCTAGATGGTAGAACATGGAGGCTAGTGTAGTAGATTTTAAGGACAGTGAAGTGAATTTGAGTGTGAAGGAAGAAGACATCGCTATCATGTACATAGTTCAGCACGAACTTTTGTCAAACAAGAAGGTCGATTTTGCTGGTATAGCGCTGAAACATCCTCTCACAGGTGAGTATGAGGTGAGGATCGTGACGGAAAGTGGAAACCCGCTAGATGCTCTTGTTGAATCAACCAAGACCGCAAGGGAGTACATTGAAACTTTGTCAGAACTTGTGAAGTCGAAAGTGAAGGGTTAACATTATGCGTTTTTGTCCAAAGTGCAATACTCGCTTAAAGCAGAAACAGGAAGAGAAAAAACCAACCAGACTTGTCTGCGATAAATGCGGTTATTCAACTACATCGCTAGTAGCCAAAGCAGAAACCAAGAAGACATCCAAGGGAGAAAAATCAGCAGCATCGATCAAGGTTCTTGGTGAAGAAGATGATGAAATAAAACCACTTCCAACAACAAACATAGAATGTCCCAAATGTAAACATGATACTGCGGTTTGGTGGATGTTACAAACGAGGGGAGGAGATGAACCAACGACGCAGTTCTACAGATGTGTTAAATGTAATCATACATGGCGTCATTACGCATAAGTAAGGTTTAATATCGTTTGATATTATTGCATAACGGCTTTGGTGCTAGTTGCAAAGACAAAAGGTCCAGAGGAATGGAAGGCTGTAACTTCTGCTATATCAACGCTTGTTGAAGAAGCCACGTTTGAAGCTACGAGCGAAAGCATATCTTTCAGAGGCATGGATCCTAGTCACGTTGCTCTCATAGACATTTTATGGCCAAATTCCGCCTTTGAAAAGTTCGAATGTGATGGCGATATCAAGTTTGGCGTCAGAGTGGATGAATTTTCCAAACTGATCAAGAGAGCTGACAAGGATGACAGTATAGAGATTAGCATAACTGAAGAAAACATGCTACTCGTAAAAATAATTGGTGCCTACAAGAAGCAGTACAAGATGCGTCTGATAGAAAGTGGCGCAGGTTCGACTCCGTTGCCAAAAATAAGTTTCAACACGAAGATTGCAATAACGGCAAGTGCATTTGACAAAATACTGAGCGATATTGCGGTTGTTTCAGACTACATATCGCTAGAGTCCAGCGCAGGTAAGGCTGTCTTTGCTGGCAGAGGAGATTCAGGAGAAGCAACGATAACGCTCGAGTCAGGAAGCGAGGGTCTTGAAGAGTTGAATGTCAAGGACGAAAGCAAGGCTACCTACAGCCTAGAATACTTGAGTAGTATAGTAAAAGCGATAGGAACAAGTGCTGGCAGCGTGATCTGCGAGTACTCAAGCAAGATGCCTTTGAGGCTTGAGTTCAAGGTTTCAAACGTTGGAAGAATACATTTCTTTTTAGCGCCAAGGGTTGAGGGCTAAGTAAACATCGATTCTGTCCATAATCTAATTTCCGTGATTTTCATTTCAAACATCTATACTTTAAACTCCGTGTTGAATTCTCTGCCTTGGCATTTTGGACATCTTTCACTTCTTCCCTTTACTGCCCAATAAACGATGCCACCTACAAGAGTCAAGGCAGTGAGCCAGAACTGCACACCTACTGAAGCATGATAACCTATTACAAAGATTTCTCCACAACTCTTACAGGTCTTTATCGGTATGTTCAGCTGTGTCATTGTTTGTTATAGAAGAAGAGTCATAGATTAACTTTCTTTGGATACAGCGGACGGATGAACCTAGGATTCGAAGGATAAGAATTTAAGGTCAATGCAGTTAGGATTGTTCTGACTTGAAGTTAGTAATGAAGTTTGGCGGTACCTCGGTTGCAAGCCCGGACAAGGTCAAGCATGTTGCAAACCTTGTGAAATCATACTCCAAGGACAACAGCGTAGTTGTCGTAGCATCAGCAGTAAGAGGAATGACCGACGATCTGCTAAATATTTCAGAAAGTGTAAGGAAGGGCAATAAGACAGAAATTGAAAAATTCATTGATAAAGTAGCAAAAATACATATGGATATTGCAAGCGGCTCCATAGAAAAGAAGAGGATCAGCGATGAGCTGAGGAGCACCTTAAGCAGTTTAATCAAAGAGCTGGAAGAAGTGCTCAGCGGTATGGTCTTGCTTGGTGAGGTCACACCAAAATCACAGGATTATCTGTTATCGTTTGGGGAAAGGCTTGCTACTCCGATAATTTGCTTTGCGTTAAGAGACATTGGAGCGAAAGCAGAGTTTCTTACCGGCAAGGATGCTGGAATAGTTACAGATTCGAATTATGGTGAGGCAAGACCGTTGATGGACACGACTAGGCTGAAACTTACACACAACCTTGAACCCTTGTTAAAAGATGGCACCATTCCAGTTGTAACGGGTTTCGTTACAGCAGATCAGAACGGAAACATAACAACGCTTGGCAGGGGTGGTTCTGATTACACTGCAACTATAATTGCTTCATGCTTAAACGCAGATGAAGTATGGTTGATGACCGATGTGGATGGTCTGATGACAGCTGATCCCAGAACTGTAAAGAATGCTAATGTGCTGAAGGAAGTGTCGTATTCAGAAGCAATGGAGATGGCACTCTTTGGTGCAAAGTACATGCACCCAAGAGCTCTGGAGCCAATTGTAGATGCTGGAATACCAATCAGAATCAGAAATACGTTCAAACCAGAAAATCAAGGCACGCTTGTAGTAAAGAATCCAAAAACAAATTCGCATCAGATTGTCAAAGCAGTGAGCGTGATAAGAAACACCGCTCTCATAGATGTGAGAGGAGGGAGCATGGTAGGCGCCCCTGGAACTGCAGCGAAGATATTCAGTATTCTGGGCGAGAACAACGTGAACATAATGATGATCTCGCAGAGTCCTTCAGAGTCGACTATATCCATGGTAGTACGCAAGAACGATCTCGATAAAGCTGTGAACTCTCTGGAGCTCAACCTGCTCGGAAAGGTGATAAAGACAGTGAATGTTACAGATAACGTTGCAATAATTGCAGCCGTAGGCTCAGGAATGCGCGGCATCAAAGGTGTTGCATCAAAGATCTTTGGCGCAGTTGCAAAACACGGCATAAATGTTGTAATGATCGCCCAAGGTTCCTCTGAACTTAATCTGGCTTTCGTTGTGAACGACAAGGACTGTGACGAAGCTGTCAGGGCAATACATGATGAGTTTGAGCTAAGCAAGGTTCAATAATAATTGAAATTTTAATTGAACGGTTCTACTCAATATATTTATAGTTTCAAGAAATATTTGAAGAAACTAGTTATTGCAGGAATACCTTCAAAAACATTTATTCCAGTAACCATCCTTGTACAAAATCTCGTAGTTTGCTTTCTTTATGGGCATTCCAACTTCCAAAGATTCCAGTATGATAGACTACACCATCACCATAGCTTAACCTATATGCGCACACTTTACCAGTGGGCAAGGTTTCCCATTCATGCAAGCATACAGCATTTGGATTTTTCAGTACGTTTTCCTCATGGTATTTACCGATGCCACCATAATTACTACCTATGAATTCCTGATTCTCTTGCTCCCAGCGTTCTCCAACTGACTTTTCAGCTTGGATTCCATCAAACGACCAGTAATGTCCTAACAGTAAGGTAATTGTGTTTGCAACATTATCATAGGAGACTTCAGCGTATAACGGGCTACCATCAAACAAGATCAGTGTTCCCCCTCTCTCAACAAAGTTACGAAGATTATCATAATACGGCTGTGTCACATACTCGTTGTGCAATAGTATCAATTTATTGTATTGAGTAATGTCATTGTTATGAACTTCGACATCTGTTATAACATTGATCGTGTTGTTCTTTATCGATGGATAAAAGTAGACTAACGCCCCTTTTGAGTGACCCCAACCATACACCATTTTAGTTGTAAGCATATTCAGATCATACTGCGTGGCGGTATCGTTCTTATGACGGTCATAGAAAGTGTAGAACGCACCCTTCTGATATGCCGAGTGCGTAAATACTGGTTTTACAATAGCAGTTGAGCAACTTGGACAGTTATTCTGTACGTTTTGATTCGCAAGCGCTATCTGAGCTCCTATTCCGAATGTAGGCTGGTCAATGACATCTTCCTCTTCAGTTGCATTCTCGACTGCGGGTTCTTGATTGTTCATAAGCGCAAAAATACTCCCCCCGACAGCAGCTACTACTCCAAGTATAACTAATAACAGAATTTTTTTCGAACCAGTCGATTTGACGTCAGTACTTTCGGTTTTTCCTTTTTTCGATGCCGAGCTGACTCTATCCTTCATTGAATACGCTGTTCGAATACAAAACTTAATGGTTATGTAACCTGAGTTATCGATTGCAAACTAGTACGCCGAGCTGGCGTAAGAATTAACATGATTTTGGTGATCTCGCACTAAACCGAATTATGAGTTCTATTATTGAATATGTGAAAATATATCAATAGATGTTCGAATTAAGTGCTACACACGTGTAAGAACCTCACATAGGAAAGAATAAAGGGACGCCATTTCCATCTATGAAGATCGGAATGGCAAAGGGTAGGTTGTATGTAGTCGGCATTGGGCCAGGTTACGGGGAGCACATGACTCCCAGAGCTAAACAATGCATTGACGAGAGCGATGTGATCGTTGGTTATGAAACTTATGTTGCATTGGTCGAGCATCTGATCAAGGGCAAGGAAGTTCATGCTTATGCGATGACTCAAGAAGTTGAAAGAGCAAATCAAGCAATCGAGCTTGCGGAAAAAGGCAGAATAGTATCGCTAGTATCAAGCGGTGACGCAGGGATCTACGGTATGGCGGGTTTAATTTATGAGGTGCTTGCGGGGAAGGGCTGGAGCAAAAAGGAGGGCATATATGTAGAGATCGTGCCAGGAGTTTCTGCGCTGAATTCATGTGCAGCACTAGTTGGCTCACCGTTGATGACCGATTTTGCAGTAGTGAGTATGAGCGACTTGTTGGTGCCATGGGATATTATTGTGCAAAGGGTAGATGCGGCTGCTAAAGGCGATTTTGTAATAGTGATCTACAACCCACAGAGCAAAAAGAGGGTTCACCAGTTAAGGGATACAAGGGATCTGCTGTTGAAGTATAGAGGACCTAACACACCAGTTGCCATTGTAAAAGCGGCGTACAGGGATGCACAAAACATTGTGATGACAGATCTTGAGCATATGCTGGAGTACAGCGATAACTTGGGAATGCTTAGTACGATAATAATTGGAAACTCTTCAACATTCATGTATGATGGACTGATGATAAACCCCAGAGGGTACCAGTCAAAATATACGCTCGTAAATGAAGAGAAGGTCTAATCACATCAGTTTCTGATTTAAAATAATCACGTATTTGCAAGAGATTTTAGAAATGATTCTCTACCCTTGAAGTGCGATCTAACTGGCTCTATAATCTTGTTCAAGTATCTGCCAACAGCTTGCTTTAGATCCATTGGATGCAATTTTTTATCAAGAAACGTTTTCTCTACTTCGCTATAACTACCAAAGGTTATGCTCCCACCGTACTTTGCAGGTCTTTCGACGGTAAACTCCTTCATTTCGTGAAATATTATGTACCTGACAATTTCCAATACGCCATTGTTTTCTGCAACGCCTTCAGGACACCACGCCTTATTCATCTTCTCACTTATCACCTTCGCATCATCATGGATGAAGACACTTGTCCATGGTTTTGACTTACTCATCTTACTCGATATCCTTGTGTCCATACCAGCTTCTTCATCAAGACCCATACTAACAGGCTCTGCAAGTCCTGGAAGCAGGTGATGGTGCACGGCAACCGGCACCTTCCACTTCAGTTTCGGAAAAACCTCTCGTACAAGCATATGCACCTTCCTCTGATCTATACCAGCATGCACAATGTCAAGATCGAGGGCCCAGATATCAGTAGCCTGCAGCGATGGATACAACAGCTGTGCAAAATCAAGTTTATCTTTCTCACTCCTGCCCATTATCGTCAGGGCTCGCATGCTTCTTGCTAACGTTATCTGCTTGCCGAACCTGATCAGGTTTGCCCAGTAATCGCTTGTCTTGCTGTAAAGATCAGAACCCAGCACAACATTTACTCCAGGGCAGAAGAATTTGAAGGCGTCCTTGTAATAATCAGCGGCTTTCCTAATAGTCTCCCAATTGCCTCCTAGCTTATCATTTATGTAGGTATGCCAGTCGGCAAAGAATACTGTACAATTAACGCCAGCCTTGATGAAATCGTTTATCTTGTAACCTGTTAATATCAAACTTCCTAAATGTAACAATCCAGAAATTTCCAAACCAATGTAATGTCGTGGGCTTGCATTGGTATTGAACAGATTTACAAGTTCATCTTTGGTAACAACTTCTTCTGTTGGTTCTCTTAAAACAAGCTCAACCTTGCTGGTTACGTCCATATCTAGTGGATTAGACTGGTGGGTTATAAAAGGTGAATTAATGATTCAAAGTCCCAAAACAACAGGAAGAGATGTGACTAACACATGACAAAAAGAAAACGTTCATAACTTCTCGAGAAGGTATGTGGCTGGATATTTATAGAACCTAATCAAGATCGAAAAGTAGTTGACAAGACGGATAAACCTCAAGCGCGTAATAATTAACGGTTGAGAGCTCAGAGCTAGAATCTTTGAAGATGATATTGGTAATACAATAGGCTATAGTTACCAGTTTCAGCGCGAAACTCGTTCTGGATTTGTCGAATACATAAGATTTGATCTTCATAGAAATGGTCAGTCTGAAAGTGCTCCTCATGTACATATTCGTATTGAAGGAGAAGAACCGTCAGATTACGCGGACTTTATAAGAAGGTTCCGTGCAATACTACCAATAATACCTAGGATTGAAGGAGTGATAAGATGAAAGCCACTGACGAAATAAGAAAAAAGTATGGAATACCGAAGAGCGTGGATATAAAAGTGACAGACTACTCTAAACTTTCTGATCACCAAGTGATAAACAGGATCAAGGAACTCGAATCTGATTTTAAGGCACAGGATGAGACGTTTGAGGATGCTTCTAGGTTGAATGAGCTTAATATACTGAGACAAGAGGTTCAGCGCAGGAAGTTACAAGTTCAGGCGTAATGTGCCTGATACAAATCTCTTATTGCAGATGTCTCTTTGATGGATAGCCTTGGCGTGTTTCGGGATCATTTAAAAAATAAGGAGGTCGCTACGTTGTCTGTTACTTCTTACTTCCTTCAGAAAATATTCTCTGTAACTTTGCCTCGAAATCTTTCTTGGCTTCTGACTGCAAAAGCATCGACTGCCAGAACTTGCCGAATGTTTCTATGGCTGCGTCTGCTACCTTGTCCATGTTTTGTCCCCATGTAGCTTCGATCCTTTTTCTAAGTCGCTCTACCTGCGCTTCGTTCATTGCTTGGAAGAACGCCCTATGCCATGCTTCCTTCGCATGTTCCACAGGATCCATTATTTGACAGCAATCAGAGCCGCAGCATTCATGATATGATCTACCTGAACCGCAGCCACATGTTGCACCTTTTTCCATCGGAGATTTTTCCATCGTACATGATTCACATTCACATTCCATTTCAATCACTTTCCTTGTGCCATGTACTATACAAAGGTAAGTACTTAAATTGGTAGGTGATTATATGGTAAGCAAGTAAGCAAACAGTAAGTTGAATTCATCTCAAGATATCTTGTTTAACGAACTTTTCAAATTCAATGTCTGACATCCTATTTCTCGCTTCCATCCATGTAGTAGCGTCCTTGCCAACCAAATACCTAGGTTGCGGGTTTTCAGCTGTAACAGCTTTCAGGATAACCTTTGCAACCTCTTCTGAGTCAGTTGCATTTTGTCTTTTCAACTTAAATCCCTCGTTTACCTTCTGCATGAATTGTGCATAAGGAGAGTTTTGTTCTAGGACCTTTTTTGGCATAACCATTGCACTAACAAAATTCGTAGTAATAACACCAGGCTCGATCAATACAACTTTAATGCCAAATTGCTCAACTTCATACCTCATAGATTCGCTCAGACCTTCTAGGGCAAACTTGGTACTTGCATATGCATTTGAAATAGGAAACGCAACACGTCCAGCAATCGAACTTACGTTTATTATGATACCGTTTTTCTGCTTTCTCATAGCAGGTAGAACCGCCTGAGTTACACGTATCACTCCAAACAAGTTAGTTTCAAACTGCGCCTTTACCTCTTCGATTGAAATATCTTCAACGCATCCTATCAGTCCATAGCCAGCGTTGTTAACTAAAACATCTATTGTCTTCTTTTCGTCAAGCACCTTGTTGACAGCATCTTTGACGGATCTATCATCTGTAACATCGAGCTGTATGACTTGGAGTGGAAGATTCTCTTTCTTGGCAATTTCCTTGATAGTATTAGCTTTTGAGATACTTCTCATACTTGCATATGTGTAAAAGTTATTTCTGGCAAGCATTATTGCGGTCGAAAATCCGATTCCGCTAGAACTTCCCGTTACAATTGCTACCTTCAATTCTTACAGCAAGCTAGCATATGGTACTAAATTTAAGGATTAACATTTTACAATCCAACTCGTTTTCTAGTTACAGCAAATACGGCTGATCCAACTGCTGCAGCAGCTATGTACGGCAATGCCATAAGAATTCCTGCAAAAGAACCTGCAGCTGCTGGTGTATCTGTAGCAATCAGATAACTTTCTCTACCTGCTTCTTCTTGTGTTGGCGCTGTCATCGGAGCGGCAACTTCAGCACCCATACCTGATGGCTCACCAGTTTGAGCACCAACATCTTCCTGTGTTTCAGGAGATGCTGGAGGCACTGGGGGAGCTTCAGTTTCAGCGGTAGAAGCATCCTGCTCTTCGTAAAACTGCGGAGGCTCGGATGATTCTGGAGATTCAGCAGGTACAGCCTCCAGAGCCTTGCGTTCGGTGACTTCTGGTCCCGTCTGAACCATCATCGCATTATCTTGATCTGATATAGTGAACTGTTCCTGCACGGGCTGCTCCATTACACTCGAAATAGCAGTCAACCCAAAAGTTAGCACTACAGCTAGTCCTACTCCTAGTGCAGCATATGACGTAATCAAATTCTTACCCATCCCACTCATTCTTACGTTGCCGAAAGATATAATGCTAGACATTAGAACAGCCTCCTTCTCCACACCCTTACCGTTTCAAACCAGAACGCTGCAGCGCCAGCAATTGCAAAGCCTATTGCGTGTATGTTTATCGAATGAATGTTAAGAACAACATACGCTACCAATAGCGTAGTGAAGAACGCTGCAAAGAACGACATTCTAGGTATAGTTCTACCTCCAACGTTCACGAACGATTCCAGCACACTAATCTGGGCCTTCTGCGACAAGAAATACCGTCCATATTCATCTTGGCTTACCACGTTCAGACTCACAAGTTTTTCGATATGATAATTGGCCACGCTAGGACTGGAAAAGTTCAGGTCGCGCTGTATCTCCCGCACGCCAACAGGCTCTTTCTTCTTCAGCATGTAAACATAAACTTGAAGCGTCTTGCCCTTTAGTTCACGCTCCACCTTGTCCGTATCTTCCTTGTCGGATGCTCCCAATCCGCTCTAACTCACTTTTTGGTTAATTTAAGCTCAACTAATCGGCAGGAAGAAAATGTGCCGTTCTAGAGTGTAGAACAGGTAGAAAATGTACGTTCTAAAGCCTAGGCTTAACCAAAACGGCTTCCTATATAGTGCTGAGGAAAAATAATTTGCAAGACGATCAAGAAGACAGAAGCATAGTTGACAAGATAATCGAGGAGGGAGACCGTGCCTATAGTACAATGTCTTTGCTGGAATTGCTCAGAGAAGAGAACATGATAACGGAGGTCTTGCACAGGAGAGGGTTCGATCCTGTCCGCCAGAGGCTGCTAGAGACCGTACGGTTACATGTTGAAAAGAAGCTAACGTGATGATCAACAGATGCAATTTTCTGTAGGATATCTAGGATATACATTCATAGCAATATTACTTCTAACAGCCGTACAATCAAGTTACGCAAATAACGGCAGATGAATTTGAAGCTGCCGCCGCATCTCTAGCAACTATACAAATTTCTCTGCAAGTGTCTTCTTGAATCGGTGTATCTGTTATCGAATTAGGTTTGACCACACATACGCAGTAGCTCCCAATCCGCTAACTTACGTGGTTAACTTGAGCAACCCATCAGTAGGAAGAAAACTACACGTTCTAAAGTGTAGAACAGGTTCAAAACTTACGTTCTAAAGCCTAGGCTTAACCAAAACGCATCCGTATATAGGTGCGAGGAGAAATGAGCGACACACGCAAACAAACCAAGATGTACGCAATAATTGCTGCGGTAAGTATAGGAATACTTGCAGTTGCACTGGTCGGCGGACTTTATGCGAAGGTGCCAGTTGCAAACGGAAACACTGTAGTCACACCTAACGGCACATGTCTAGCAGGAACGATAGACTGCGTAGACACACCAGGACTGGTAAGCGAGGAACAAAAATTGTCAGGTGTAGTATTTGAGAACCAAGAAAATGACAGCTTCTTCACGTTGCACGCAACAGGCACTGCAATCAAAAAGGTAAGCCCAGACAAAGTATCCATAACATTGGGAGTTGAAACACAGGAATTGACTGCAAAGGAAGCAGCTGCAAAGAACGCAGAAATGATGAACGCAATAATCAACAAGCTGAAGGCACTTGGACTCTCTACTGACGAAATAAGCACAAGTTACTACAACATCTATCCAGTCTACGAGTACCCGCCAGTGATCTATGAAAAAGACATTCCAAGACCACAATCACCAGTGCTAGTTGGATACAGAGTTACAAACACAATCACCATAACAACCTCTGCGAGCGAAGACGTAGGAGCAATCATAGATGGTGCAGTCGATGCTGGTGCAAACCAGGTACAAGGAGTTAACTTCTTCGTTTCTGAAGAAGTACAAGCACAGATGAACAAGCAGTTGATCGAACAAGCAGTCTTAGATGCGAAAGCAAAGGCAAAGAGCGCACTTGCCCCATTGAACATGCAGATCGTTGGTGTAAAGAACATCAACCTGAACGACGTATACTTCCCAGTATACAGCTACGACAAAGTGGCATTAGAAGGCGCAGGGACTCCAACACCGATACTACCATCGCAGCAACAGGTCTCAGCGTCCGTAAGCGTTACTTTCATAATCGGTTCAGAGTAAAGTAACGCAAACCCTATTTTCTTTTTCTTGATATGAGTAATAAGAATTGAGTATTGATAGTTTTAGATTGAGAAATGCACATCATCATGGTTTTGTGTATGTATCTTTGAATAAAAAAGAATGGTAGTTAGTCGGCTACTTGCACTGGGATGCTCAAAAATTGACAGGCTTCCACGGTGGCATCTTGTATCTCTCCAAGGGGGCCGTTGTCGTTCACTAACGCTACACATCTTGCTGCGAAGACTCTAACATCTGTCAACTCTAAAGTCTCCAGATTTTCAAAGCTTTCTGTGAATGCTACTATGTCCACTTTCTTCGTTATCGTTATACCAAGATTACCCTCAAAGTCACATCTGTAGATTTTTTTCTCCGCTTCTATAGTCTTCAAGATCTTACCTTTCTTGACCTGATTCATTTCCATAGGATTCAGTACAGGAAGCATCGTACAATTGGATACTGGTGCAAAATCATTTGACGGTACATATGATTCACAGCCTAGTATAGCAGCATCACGTTCAATATATTGACAAGCTACTACGTATGCTGATGCTTTTACTAGTTCATGCGTAGCAATGTTTTCATATATTTCTAGATATGTTGTGACATCCAGTATGACTGGCATTTCAAAATTAGTTTGTGCTATGAAACAAGAGAAGAGTTCCTTTTCTGCGTGCACGGTCTTTACTATATTTTTATATCTTGAGCTTTGCATTGTTATGTTGTCGTCAGGCTGATCTAGTAGCAGGCTACAGTTATCGTAGTCGGGAAATCCATTAGCGTTGGTAGCGTACGAAGCAAACATGGGTTGCATTAGAAGAGAAACTGTCATTAGTATAGTGGTGCTTACGGCCATGTACTTTGGTTTCTTGCTTAGGCCATCTTCTAGATCGGTTTCCATCTCTACCCAAAAGTACCAGTCAGTTTCTAATAAGGTGGTATGGATCTCGATTAAACAATCTTCGATAATGACAATTCTCTAAGAGATGTTATTGATTCTAAAGAGTGAACAAACTACGCTTCACTCAAACATTTTTCTAACATCGCCTTCAAGAACACCACTACCTCCATGGATCCTGTCGATATGTTTCGAAAGCACTTCTTTATCACCGAAGGGAGAGCCACAGTACGGGCAAGCAATTTGCCCTTCCTTCAGATCCTTGATCAAGGCAATGGCTCTAGGGTTGATTACACATGCAGGAGCTCCGCTCAGAGCTGTCGTTGCTTGCGATAGAGATGCTTTATGCACCTGTTCGAATATGCTATCCCTAGTTATCATACCCATTATGGAATTCCCAAATGATACTACCAACTGTCTAACAGTATTTTTGTCCATAATTGATAACGCCTCACCGACTGTTGAGCTAGGAGGTATGGTCAGAACTGGCGAAGACATTATTTCACGCAGCTTAGACTTGGTGGGATCTTTTCCCCTTCCCATCACCTTAAACAAGATATCCGTCTTGCTAACTAGGCCAATGATTTCGCCGGTATGAGTAACAAGGACACTGCGAGAGTTTTTTTCTTTCATCTTTTCAACCGCATCTGAAACGGAGTTGTTACCGTCCAAAACTACAACATCAAGATCCATGATACTCTGTATCGATGTGTTAAGTACCGTCATGTCACTGTTAGACATAGATACTGATCATCGTTTCAGATTTATTTAAACCTGTTCAGGCAAAACTTTGCTGTCAGGTCTCGATAGAACATAGAACGCATGTGCACTGATCACAAATGCTGCTAGAAACATCTTTGTCGCAAACACTAGGTTCCAAGGTGTATCTGAACTAGGATATTCAATCTTGAGCATATCAGGATTGATTATACCTTCTATCGCACTCGCCGTCATCAACGCATTCCACACTACAAAGTTATAGATAAATTCGTAAAAAGTTATTACTGCAATTCCAAGGGCAACCAGTCTCAGTATAGATCTTACAGTCTGTGAAGTATTTTCTGTCTTTCCGGTTCCAAGTTTCATAACGCAGAACCAACCAACCACGGACACTATCATCAGGTAGCTAACGAGTTTGGCCAAACCCTTCATTGGAAATTCCGTATTGACTAGGACTTCGCCTATGACGACCTTTCCAGTAGCAAGATATTCTCTCGTACTTTCTGCAAGTGCATATGCTGTTATGAGTATCATGACCGCCGCACATATGTAGAAGATTATTTTGTATGCACGCATGCTTCGCTGCTCGTCTTTCTCAACGCTCCTCGGCTGCATACCATATTCTATCTTGGATCCCATGATAAAAAATTTCCGATAAACTGCATAGGCACTTCGGCGACGTTTTATGACTCTCAGCACATAAATCTCGTAATATCTGAATAGCTTGAATGAATTGCACTTTACATACAGATTTATTTATCCCCGCTAAAGTGCTCTCATGAGCGTGTACTGTACTATCGATATTGCTAGCAATATCTTGCGCTCCTACAATGGCATAAACCTCTTCTGTGCAATGACTGATGTAAATGTAACAAAGGATTACGATTTAGATGCATTTCTTAATGAGCTTTCAAAAAAGCTTACGGTTAGCAAGGAAACGCTAAAGGATCATCCTACCGTTAGAGCGTTGCGTGATTTTTACTGGCGTATGGGTATAGATCCGACGAAGGTAAGACCGTCGAGCGAAGCACTTGCAAGACGCTTTCTTACAAACAACAGCATACCGAAGATAAACAATGTTGTCGATGCGGGAAACATAGCGTCGATAGAAACTCTTGTCCCGATCGGGATCTATGATGCAGATAGGATCGTTGGCAATGTTGCGCTGAGACTTGCAAATAACAATGAAGAATTCCTAGACATATCAAATGCAAAACATACACTGCAGGGAAAAGAGATAGTGTTGTCCGACAGCAATGGTGTTATGCATGTATTCCCATACCGGGATTCGCTAAAAACAAGAGTTACTGAACAGACAAAGAAGATAATGATAGTTGGTTGTGGCATACCAGGAATAGAGCAAGGCTTGACTAAAATTGCTGTGGATAGAACCATCGAACTGATACGAACTTTGGGTGCAGGAAATTGAAGAAGATTCCAATAAGCAAACCGTTCTTCAATAGTGAAGAGATAAACGAAGTTAAGAAGGTCATGCAGGAGGGCAACTTGACCAGTGCCGCGTTCAAGGGCGGCAAGAGGGTACAGGAACTCGAGTCCTTGCTACGCAAATTTGTCGGTTCTCAAGACGCAGTTGCCATCAATTCGGGCACCGCTGCCCTACATGCTGCCCTACTTGCTCTTGGAATAGGAAACGATCATGAAGTTCTGCTTCCTTCCTTCACATTCCTTGCTACCGCAAACGCCATAGTAGCAGCCGGGGCAAAACCTGTCTTTGTTGATATCAAGAGGAATGATTACACGATTGACCCAGAAGATCTTGAGAGGAAGGTAACTAATAGATCAAAAGCAGTAATTCCCGTTCATCTATATGGGCACACGGCTGATATGAAGAGAATAAGCGAGATCGCAAGCAAGCACTCATTGCACGTGATCGAAGATGCCTGCCAATCTTTAGGTTCAACGTATAACGGCAAACAGACAGGTTCGATTGGAGAGCTTGGATGCTTCAGCTTCTACGCAAGCAAGGTCTTGACATCTGGAGAGGGAGGTGCGATAGTTACCAACAACAAGGAACTTGCAGATCGTCTAAGGATGATAAGAAACCATGGCATGCTAGAAGGCTATGATACTAGGATCTTCGGTCTGAACTTGCGCATGACGGAAATAAGCGCAGCCATTGCAAAGGTACAGATGCGCAAGCTGAAGAAGATGTTGCAGATCAGAAGAAAGAATGCCATGATGCTAACAAAACTGCTTCAAGACAGCAACATAGTTCTGCCAAAGGAGACTAACGGTTCAAAGTATAACTGGTATCTCTACACAGTTGCGGTCGAAAACAGAGATGATGTCATGAAGAAACTTAACGCCTTGGGCATAGGAGCAACTGTTTATTACAAAACACCAGTTCACAGAACACCATTCTATTCGAATTCAAGTGTTTCCTTGCCAAACACAGAATGGGCTGTTGCACGCGTTTTGTCATTGCCAGTGCACCCATTGGTAACTGCTAGTGACATAAAATACATTGCAAACTCGTTCAGGAAAATGCTCTAGCTATTAATCAGAATCTTCAACCACTCCTGCATAATTGATAACCTGAAAAGCGGACACGCGCGTGCTTGAAAGCAAAACCCGCCGAGAGTCTAAAAGTCTAGTCGATTAGGGAACTCACCGTCAGTTACAGTAACCTACAAAGTATACAGAACCTTTTAATATCGCTAGCGATTAGCAGAGCACATGCGGTTAGTAATTTACACCGGAAAAGGAGGAACAGGAAAGACCGTAAATTCGTGCGCAACAGCGTTAAAATGCGCAAAGAACGGTCACGAGACGCTCATAATATCTGCAGACCCAGGGCATACGCTTAGCGATGCCTTTACCCAGAACATCGGTGACGAAGTTACACATGTTCGCGATCATCTGGACGCGGTGCAGATCGACCCTGTCAATGAAATGAGCAAGCAGTACGAACAGTTACTTTCGTACATGGCCTCGCTCTTTTCATCCAAAGGTATCGATGAAACTCTTGCTTATGAAATTGCTATGCTTCCAGGCATGACGCAGATCTTTGCCATGCTCAGGATACAGGAGATTCAGGAACACGGGACTTATGATGTCGTTGTGTTAGACATGATGGCATCTGGAGAAGCTTTACGCTATCTCTACTTCCCCAAGCTGGTTGGAAGCCTTAACAAGAGACTGATGAACTTGGCTGGCATATTCAGTGGCGTAGCCAAATTCTTCGAGCCCATAGCAAGAATACCAGTGCCGACAACTGCTTTGCTGAAGATGCAGTTTGAACTGGTTCAGAAACTTGAAAAATTGGCCGAGACAATCAAGGATCGCGAAACTACAAGCATCAGACTGGTTGCAAACCCTGACACGTTCAGCATAGAGAATGCGAAGCGCGCGTTAATGTCTGCAAACCTTTACGGAATAAACGTAGACATGGCGATAATAAACAAGATAATGCCCAAGGTAGAGCAGGCATACTTTGCCAACTGGGCCGATTTTCAGGAGAGCAAGGTAAAGGAAGCGGAAGCAAACTTTTACCCGCTGCCTGTAAAGAAGCTAAGGCTGTTCGAGACGGAGTTGAGGAGCGTTGAAATGCTTGAAAGGTATGGCGACGAATTATTTGGGTCAGAGGATCCTGCGAAGGTATTCTACCAAGGCAATCCGTTTGGCTTCGAGACAATCGCTGATTCATTCAACATGAAGGTAAAAGTGCCATTTACGGAAAAGGACGATTTCGACATAGAGCGCTTTGGCGATCAGCTGACAATCAAGGTGAAGAGTGGCGTCGCAAACCTAGTCAACATTGTACCGTTGCCGGCTGCCACTATGGGCATGCGTCTCTCCAAGGCAAAGCTTCAAGGCGACGAACTCAACATACTGTTCGAGAAGGCTGTGTAGAACAGCTAATCGACACTTACCTTTTCTTTTGTACTAGTCTTCATCTCAGATTCCATCAATTGAATATACTTGTCTATTCCTGCTTCAACTGACTTGTTCGCTATTTGTGCAACTTTAGCAAGTGACAGCAGCAGCGCAAGGCTAGAATCGAAGGCTATGCGAGACAGTAGGAAAGGCAGTTCAACCACAGAAGCATCCTTTCTCTTATCGCTCATGTATGAGTAATTGCTAAAGTTGTTGATAAATATTGCTTGTTGTCATTTATGTGCGTGAAGTTGAACCAGAAAGAGACAGATTTCATAAGCAAGCATGAAGTATGCAGAATGGCAACTTCCGTTGATAACAAACCACACGTCACACCAGTCTGTTACGTGTTTGTCGATGGATACTTTTTCATTGCTACTGACTATGGCACGCGGAAGTATCAAAATTTGCTGAAGAACAAATCTGTCTCCTTCGTGATCGATACCTACCAGCCAAACAAAGCTGTGATGATAGAGGGGGAAGCCCAAATCATTGAAAAAGGCGATGAGTTTAAAATGATCTACGAAAAGTTTTACAAGAAGTTTTCTTGGGTAAGAGCCACTCCTTGGAAGGAAGGCGAGGCACCATTTATCAAGGTAAAACCATTAAAGAAGGTCAGCTGGGGGCTATAGCATGGCGAATTTACTGGCTAGATTTGCTGGCAAGGTCTGCGAAGTTTTGCTTCCTATAAAACATGACATGTTTTTTGGCAATGAACAATCTAGCATTGCTGTTTGCACGTTATCAAGCATCGATCTGCTCGAGCAGACATCAAAATCAGAAATGATGAACGATATAGTACTTGTAGCAAGACTTTTTTCGGAAAACAAGGGAATAGAAAAATTGATCGAATACGTTTTGCAACATCCAAACATCAAATACATAGTTGTTTGTGGCAAAGATACGAAAGGACATCTTCCAGGGCAGGCATTGCTTGCACTGTACAAGAATGGTATTGATAGTAGTGGTAGAATAATTGGTGCTTTTGGAAAGGATCCTGTGATCGAAAGTGTAACCAAGAATAGTGTTGACGAATTTAGAAAGCGCGCTAAAATCATTGATCTTGTTGGCGTTATAGACATTGAGAAAATATCTAGCAAGGTAACAGCTTTAGTAAAAGCATAAGATCATTTTCTTATGATAACAGATGTACTATCTTCAATTTGCTTGACAATATTTTCCTTCCTCACGATCTTGCCTATCACATTAACAGGAGAGTATGGTTTTATTTCGTTCCCTTTGCTTATTGGTGTTGGACCAAAGAAAAGACACAAACCCTGTCCTTGCGGCCAGTAGGCAACATCCATCAGATCAACAAGTGATTTTGCATTTTCTTCCTTTACCTTGACAGGCATCGGATCTGTGTAAAGTTCATCTCCCCACCGGTTGATCTTAACTTTGATTGGCAGTTTCTCCAGAATGGCCTGCACCGTTTTTGGTGCTTGTCTGTCATCCAGTTCCAGATCAACTAGAGCACCAATCTCAGGAAACTCTACTACAAGCTTATGCCTGCTCACAACACGCGTTCCCTACAGGCGCTAATAAGCTATGAGATTTGAGTTAACTTTTCTAGGCATAGGTTAACTCGCTTCAATCCAAAACGAATAAAAAATAATCAGATTCTATGAATACCACGCATGGTACTAGATATTCCATTAGTTCTGGGGCTAGCGGGAGTCTTCATCCTGATAGGTTATGTTAGCGATTACATATTCAGGAGATTTGGATTTCCTGACATAATCATCCTGCTTGCCATAGGAATTCTTATCGGTCCAGCTTTGGGCATAGTTGACAGAGCGGATATCATAGATTTTGCACCGGTGCTATTGGCACTTGTAACAACTATACTTCTGTTCAACGGCGGTCTTAACATGACCTATGAGCGAATAATAAAGGGAAATAGAAGGGCGATAATTCTAGCTGGAATATCTTTCGTTTTAACGATGATTGCAACAGCACTGATCACAATCGCAATGTTCGGCTGGGAGCCGCAGACGGGACTGCTTCTCGGTGCAATAATTGGAGGCATGAGTGCTGCGATAGTAGTGCCATTGGCAAACAAAGTAAGCTCCAGTCAGAAAACATCAACCCTTCTTTCCTTGGAATCATCATACACTGATGTCATTGTGATAATGGTAGTGTTGACAATAATTCAGATCTTAACGATACAGAGCAACCCTGATGTTCTGGGCTTTGCCACCAGAGGTATAGCCAATGGATTTCTGATCGGAGCTGCGATTGGAATTGTTGCGGGTTTTGCCTGGATGCGCGTAATGGCTGCAATGAAGACTGCATACGAGGACATAATCACACTTGCAATTGCCTTTGCATTGTATGGTGTAACAGAATATTTGGGAGGCAGTGGCGCGGTTGCCGCACTGGCATTTGGCATCACTTTTGGAAATGCTTCCAGACTATTCCAGTCACTGAAACATGAACTGCCGTTGATTAGGGATACCGATAGGGAGGTAACAGCAAAGAAATTCCACTCCCAATTCGCGTTCATGGTTCGCGCAGTTCTCTTCGTTTTTCTAGGTTTGGTAGTAACCATAAGCAGTGTAGGCGTTATAGTGGCAGGTATTGTACTTGCGTTGATGCTATTCTTCCCGAGGATAGGTGCTGCATGGATCAGCACGCACAAGGATGAGGAACTCAGGAAAGATGTCTGGTTGATAAGTTTCATGCTTCCTCGAGGTCTTGCTGCTGGAGCAGCTGCTCTACTACCATTGCTTTACAATGTGGAGAATTCTACTACTTTTGTAGATCTAGCCTTTGTCGTGATAGTTGCGAGTATAGCCATCACAACAATCGGAATTAACTCCATGAAGCTGTCAAGAACAATAATGCCAGCCATGAGAGCAGCATCTGGCTCAATAGCAAGTACGAACACGTTCCGAAAATCAATGATGTTCACCGCAGTGGGCTTTGCGGTCGCAGTCGGGGTCGTTTTGGCATATAACGGCGCTGCAGGTACAAATCTATTCAGCGGTTCTGTCCCAGTTTCTGGCGAGAGTATACTGTCGGACGTTTCGGTAAAACCAGTTGGAGACGAGAAGACGTACTTTTTCGATAGCGGTGCTACAGAACGCAATGCAGATCGCCTGTACGGCCGCAGCAATGTTGTATCATACAAGTGGGAGTTTGGAGACGGAGCGAGCAGCGACGAACCGAAGGTGGTGCACGTGTATTCAGAAGGCGGCGTTTATGTTGTGAAGCTGTCAATAGTCAGGGAAGACGGCGTGGTACACAATGAAAATCTGGTTCTTTTGATTCCTGAAATAACGTCTCAATAATTGTGTATTATACTCTAAGGTTTCGTAAATTATTATCTTTATGCTACAAATTTCACCATATTGCTCTAGATAATTTGTCATTGCTCGATTTATTTTCATTCTATAAGTTGGTTGCAATGACGCAGTCGGAGCTGGACTACTTTGAGCGAATGATAAACGAGCACTTTGAAAGAGAGAATGTCATAATGAAGGAGATGCTCGAAGCAAAGCTGTCAAAGGACGAATGGATCAGGTTACAAAACTACATCAAGGAACACTCGCACAGCAGGTTCGTAAGGTACATGAGAACGTATAACAGCTAGTAAGATTTTTTGATTGAAGGTCAACTTTTTCCACCGAAGAAAAGTTAATAATCAACGAGAATTATCTAAGGTTAGTATGTCCAAAGAAGAGAAAGCTTCTAGAAGAGAGATGGGCAAGGATAGAGGAGTGAAACTACAAGGCATCGCGCTATCAGACACTAATACATTCAGCGAGCGAATGAGAGCCATAGATTTGCTGGGCGAACTGGGAGATGAGGCTTTTGACGAGCTATCAGACATTGCGTCGAAAGGTCTTACCTACAGCGAGCGAATGAACGCGCTCGATATGCTGGAAAAGATAATCAAGCGCACCTAAACTTTACTTTTTTCTCTGAATTCAAAGTTATAGATCTTTATCTACATGCATTTTCATGGTTACACATGGATAGAGCATACCTCAAGAAGAAACAGATGGTCCAGCGTTTCATCAAGAAACAGGGTAAGGTCGATCATGCGAGGATACTGAATGAAGTTAATGTTGATTACGATACTTTGATGCGGATCCTTGCCGAGTTGAAAACAGAAGGAAGGATTAGTTGATTATGTTGGCACAAGCCCGTGCTTGTTCAGCTGTTCTAGAGTGAAGAGTTCCGATCCAACTTCCATAAACGATCTAACGAGTATTCCAGTCGTGTCAACTATTTCTGGCGTCTTGTTAGCCCATATCGCAGCAAAGGACAACATCGTATCTCTGTATGCAGAGACCACATCCTTTGGCATCATCGGGGGAACATCGGATTTGCCTTCCTGATACAATTTCTTCCATCCGTTGTCTATATACCAGTTTCTGATGAACTGCTTGCTGAGATCCTGAAATATTACTTGATTTTTTATCTCTGATTGTATCGCAGAAATTTTCGCTGGTTCTATTTTCCATCTTCGTTGATAGAAATCAATGAATCTGTCGATAGCGCTGATATCTTTCAGTTCTATCAAATATCTATCCTCTTCTGGGTTCCCAAAAGTATCAGCTAATCCAACATTTCCATCAGAATCAACAAACAATTCATACTTTCCATCGGAGCGCAGCAATCCTTTCTGCTCTGCATGTTGAGCTATGACAGGTAATGATTTCTTTATGAGCTCACGACCCTTTTCCCATTGATCGTCAGTCAGCCTTGACCCAACCTTCGCTTCCTCTTCTGTTAGTGTAATATCTCCGCGTTTATCATATTTCGTTGTGTAGTTCAGCTGGAAATTTCCTTGTGTAGCGTTGGGAATGATTTCTCCTCCTTTGGGCATCTCGACAAAACCGTAATCCTTGAAATCCTTCTTCCCTGACTGGAAGTCCTTCAATAACGATGATCTGGGGTGTAAATAATAGTTGAATATTATCTCCAGATCTACTACCCTGTTCGGTGTTCCAACCTCGATCTCGTTGGGTTGCAAGGGAAACCCATCCGCGCCAGGCACTCTGAATATGTAGATCTTGCACCCTTCACCTACAGGCTCGATGAAACACGTCTTTATCCCGTTGTTCTGTGCGATTTCAAAGCTTTTGTTGATTATGTATGCCATTGCCAGCCCCTTGAACGGGATATCGAAGGGCCACTTGGCCTTCACCTTGTAATCGAATATGGAGAACGAATCTTTAGGCATGAAGTATCCTATGCCCACCTCATTATCCTTCGGCATCTTCTCGATTACAATATTCTTCGCAGAGCCTTCACGCGTGAGCATTTGCGTCATAGCGATTGTTATCCGCTTGTGTTAAAAACGTTTAACCAGCAGCTATGTATCAATACTGAATTCTCCTATAATAGGGAAATTTTATGGTAGGATAACTAATATACGCCAGCAAACACATAAAAATCGAATTGGGGTACTTGACGCCATGAAGAAAGCGCCACTTACAGAGGACATATTCGCTGTTTTGTCAGACAGCATAACGATAAAGATGCTTAAGCTTGCTTCCACAGGGTTTAGAGCAAGAGGCGGATATCCAAACAAGCTCAAGATCACAAAAAAGCAGTATTCTACTAGGTTGCATAAACTCGTGACTATAGGCCTGATCCACAAAAGAAGCGGCGTTTACGTGCTTACTGCATTGGGCCAAATAGTAGATAAGACAATGCTAAAAATTGCCGATGAAGTTGCGACCAATTACTGGAAACTGAAAGCAATAGATTCATTTGAAAAGAAGGAGCTTCCAGTTGACGAGAAGCGCAAAATAATAGATGAAATACTTTCAGGCACTGTGATCAAGGAATGCCTTGTAAATGTTGATTGATCGCAACTAAGTTTATAACCCAAATCCATAGACCAAGCCCTCATGCCGATACCAGGACCAGAGTTCGATGCAGTGGAAGATCCTGTAACAGTGATCAGGGAGTTTCTCAAGAGGAACAATAAAGATGCTTGGAGTCCCGAGGAGATAAGTGAAGGAACTGGTTTAGATATGACCACAGTTTATCACATCTGCCAGCTGATGAGAGCAAAGTTCATAGAAGCATCAACCAAAGGTGAATACTTCCCTGTGAGATCGATCGAGAGATTGGGACAAACATATTTTAGATGGTCAATAAAAGGCAGAAAGTCCAAGAGTACGGAGTGAAATTAAGATTTATTTGTGGCTCTTTACTAGTGCTGGTGTTCGTAATTGGTTAATAAAAAATATGTTATTCTGCCGGCAGTAGGTATTGCAATAGTAGCAGCGGTAGTAGGTATTTCACTTTCTACTTCCGGTTCGCCAGACAGGATGGCGAGCAGTACAGAGGGACAGAAAACCGAAACACAATCTAGCTCAGTGTTGGATATGTTTTCTGGAGGATCGCCAATATTAGGCTCGCCTGATGCGCCAGTTACTATGGTCGAGTTCGGCGATTATCAATGCCTGAACTGCAACAGATACTTCAGGAATACAGAGCATATGATTTTGCAGAATTATGTGGAAACAGGTAAATTGAAAATTATTTTCGTTGATTTTGCATTTATTGGTCCCGATTCACTTCCTGCTGCACAGGCAGCTCACTGTGCAAACGATCAGGGTAGGTACTGGGAATATCATGATGAAACATATTCGAACTGGAACGGAGAGAATACTGGCTGGGCAAGTGTCCACAACCTCAAGATGTTTGCATCCAACATTGGTCTCGATCAGAATAGCTTCAACCAATGTCTGGACAGCGAAAAGTATGCCAAGAAGGTCAGAGCTAACACCGAACTTGGAAGAAAGATCGGAGTAACTGGGACGCCAACTTTCTTCATATTTGATTCTGAAGGCGAGGCTACAAAGATAGTCGGTGCACAGCCGTATTCTGCATTCGAAAAAGTGCTGGACGCGAAATCGTAGATTTTTGGTGAAATGAATGCAATACCTTATGATAAATGCCAAGAAACTCGTACTTCAGGACATTATTAAGATAGCGTGTAGCGATCGAGTCAGCACTAGTCAAATCCTTGCTACATTAAAGGATAAAGAACCATAAGTATAATGGTAGTTGTGTTGTGGTGTGCGATGAAAACTGATGCTAAAAACAGCGTGTCAAGGCCGGAGCTATTTCAAGAGATTGTAAAGGCATTCGAACTGGAATCGCAGCTAAATGAGGAACCCAATGCATTATCGGTCAAGGTCTCCAAAGGTGAGATTGTTTTGACAGTAATCTTCGGTGATTTCAAGAAAGTTAGAATATGGAAAAAATTTGCTTTTGCCCCAGCTAGGATAATGGAAGATTACAAAACCGCCGTCGAACTTCTTAAGCCACTTGCTAATGCCTTTGAGATAAACTGGCATACGGCGAAGCAGACAATAGCATCAGTCTGGCCTATGGAAAGCCAAGCAGATAATAACTTCGTGCTTGAGGTCGTGCTCGAAAATCTGGAATCCGACAAGGAGTTCTTGAAGAAGTTTCTGAAAGATCAAAACAGGAATTATCTGGTTAGGAAGTCAATACAGTATATGTTGAACAACTGGCCCGAGTTTACAAAGAAGACCAGCAGTACACTGCTGAAGATGCTCGATGATGCAAAGCGCTAGTGAATTAACTAGCTGTAGCAGGTTTGTTCTTTAATCTTACAAGATATGTATTGTAACAGCCGCTGGAACACGCAACACCATCTTTTCCACCACTAAGCTTCATTGGCTTGCTGTGAGGCTTTAGGTTAGTTCCACAGATGGCACATTTCTCTACCATCCAAACACCTCCTACAATAATATGGTGAGATTAGCTATATAACCACATGTTTATGTTGTCCCAACACAGCAGGTCAGCTTGTTTAAAATTGCAGATTTTTCATTATTGTTCAGGAAAAGTTTGATATTCTACATTGCATTACAAGATGCATGGTATCATACTGGTTGTTAAAGGAAGAACCAGAACATTATTCTATTGATAATCTATTGCAGGATGGCAAAACAGTTTGGAGTGGCGTAAGGAATAATTTGGCATTGAAGCACATGCGTACAATGAAGAAAGGCGATCTAGGTTTCTATTACCACACTGGAAAAGAAACTGCGGTTACAGGCATAATTAAGATAGCATCAGACCCATATACAGATCCTAAGGAAAATGATCCAAAATTGGTCGTTGTTGATGTTGTGCCTGTGGAAAGACTCAAGATACCGGTAACATTGGCTGAAATTAAATCAAACTCAAAGTTCAAGAATTTTGAACTCATTCGAATCCCAAGGCTGTCTGTAATGCCAGTGTCGAAAGCGCTTTGGGACGAAATAATCCAGATGTCAAAAAAGTGATGTAATGATGTATGAACATCCAATATTCGATGAAAAACTCGTCAAACGATTCGAATATGATATAGATATCACGAAATACATTGACGGTCAACCAAACAAAACCATAGATAGACTTGTCATACATCCTATCGAAGTAGGCAACAAATTGGAATTTAAGAGCAAAATTGAAGCAGGTGGATCATTTTCTATTCCGATAAAAGATGTTATAGCGATAAACATACCGCAACCAGCAAAAGGAGCTCTCAAGAAAGAAATGATGCTACTTGAAATGGAATTCTATGATAGTCAAGGCAATCAAGATTCTATGGCATTTAAAGTTCTGGATGTGCATATACAGGAGATACTTGATCAGGTGAAAGCATCTAAATCTGTGGAAGAGGAATATTGGGATACTGTCGACCTGCAGTATATTCTTGATGGTAGAACAAAAACTACACAACTCTACTACAAAGCACCATTTCTGTCTGATGGTGAAGAACTGCTTTGGATAAATACGAAGGTTGAAGGCATAGCGAACAAGCGAATTAGGTGGCTTGAGGCATTAACAAATTTCAGAGCTGTTTACTATGATTTCCTTAAGCATGATTCTGGAAGGATTCCGCTGATCTTTGTGGATGATGTTATTGTCAAGAATCAAAGAACTTGCAGATCGGATAGAATTGGGCGGTTTGTTGGGACCGGAATTAAGGCAAGTCAGGATAGTAGTACAATGGGCGATGTACATTTTATGAAAGAGGGGATGCCAACGGTTTCTTTTTTGCAGGTTAGTGATCCCCATGAATTAGTAGATCTTGCTAAAATTGTAATCGAAAAATTATTCGCGTCTATCAAACCCAAGAAGAAGACGCAGTTGCCAATGATGGAGGGGGCAGTTATAGAAGTAAAAACTACCGATAGTGGAGAACCGATATGCCCATATTGTGGTGCTGTAAATAACGTTAGTTTGCAATTCTGCAATAGCTGCGGTTACGCGCTTCGGTAAAGCAAACTAGCATCAAAGCTAGTGTCTACCTTATATTCCAGTTTGTCAACTTCGGAACTAGTGAAAAGATGAGTCAAAATAATATCACACCTGAAGTTGCTAAACTTTTGGAAGGAAAGAACTTTGCTTTTGTCGCTACTCTTATGAACGATGGTTCACCTCAAATTACACCAACTTGGGTAGACCTAGAACAAAATACAATTCTGGTCAACACTGCAGAAGGTAGGGTGAAGCAAAAGAATGTGTCACGAGATCCTCGTATAGCAATCTCAGTATTTGACCATAACAATCCGTACAACATGGTATCTATTAGAGGAAGAGTAGTTGAACAGTCACGTAAGGGTGCGGATGAACACATCGATAGGCTAGCAAAAAAATATTTTGGCGTTGACAAGTATCCGTTTCGCTCACCCAGCGAAACAAGGGTCATTCTAAAGATCAAGCCAGAGAAGATATTTCATCAACAACCTCGATGATCATAGTTAGATAATCCATTCGAAACACGGTTGGAGGGGGCTCGGCGGTAGTAGAACTTGGCGTTTTCATGGATTCATATGCAGACGGATGCTATATCCTTCAAGCTAGTTTATTATCTACCATATATGTAAGAGAACATGGAACAAGATTATGTGTCTGAAAATGTCAGCAAAGATATAGAAAAAGTTTGCGACCAACTTCACATTGCACTGTCTGTAAGGAAAGAAGCTCTGTTAATGTGCGGACTTATGAGCAAAAACGAGGTCTTCTCCAACCAAAAAACATCCGAGGTTGCAGGTGGTATGCTTTCAATAGCCCATGAAAACGGTTTGAGAATAGGAAGGGTTCCCAAACATTTGCCGGATAGAATGATAGCGAATATTCTTGGTATAAATGCAACAAAGATCGTTTTCACAAGGGGGATTACCAATACGCTGATCAGCGCAGCCAAGAAAACGTCAACAAAACATTTCTAAGATCTAAGAATTTTTGTTACGAACCATAGGCTGACTGGATATTCTTTGCAGTATCAAGTTCTTCAGTACGTGTGTACCATCTCCACGCGTCGCTGAAATCTTGACTGATGGCAATTCTGCCGTAAGATTCTTGGCGTGGATTATTCCCTCATCTGATGCCAAATCGGATTTGTTCAACACAACAATGACTTTTGATGCGGGGACTTTTAGCTCTCTTAAGATATCCCAGCAGCTGCTGTACTTCAAGTTCATATCATGTAACGATTCGCTTGCGTCCAGCAGAAGAAGGATCAGGTTCGCATACATAAGTTCATCAAGAGTTGACTTGAACGCTTCGATCATATACGTCGGTAGCCTGCTTATGAAGCCCACAGTGTCAGACAGCAGTATCTTTGTAGAGTTTGGGAGCTCCACGGTCCTTGTAGTAGTAGAGAGTGTGGTAAAAAGGCTCGACGCGACTTCCTTTTCCTCAGAAGCCAGCCTGTTGAATAACGTAGTCTTACCTGAGCTCGTGTATCCTACCAATGATACCAAGGGCATGTCAAGCTTTTCTCTCTGATTCCTAAATAGACTGCGCTGCTTTGCTACCTGTACCAGCCTTTTCTGTACAAACGACATCTGTCTTTTCATGTCCTTGAACCTAACGTCAACTGCCGAGACTCCGCTCCCTCCAAGACCCTGTTGTTCACCACCTAAACTGCGGTTTATTTCGTCCTTGACCCTCGGCATGGAGTATTTCAATTCAGCAAGTTGTACCTGAAGTTTACCTTCCGCTGTAGTCGCACGCTTTGAAAATATATCCAGAATCAATCTTTCCCGGTCGATGACATTTTGGCCTGTAAGCTTCGATAGACGGTATGCCTGTGATGACGTAAGACGTTCGTCGATGATTATCCCTTCAGAATGAATCTCTTCTGCCATTTGTTTTATTTCTTCCGCCTTGCCGGCTCCGACACCGTACTTGTTGCCAAGATATTTCTGTGTCACCACTCTGGTTACCGTCAAACCTGCCGCATCAGCTAATCCAAGAAATTCTTTTTTAGAAAATTCATCCGGATATGTTACAGCAATGACACTTTTTCCTGCTTTCTTGAAGTTATTCATCATAATCACGAGATAAAATACTGAAGATAATCACATCTTAAGGCCAGTCTTGAGACCTTTGCATCTGTTCCTTATAGTGACTGATGTTACACCGGATGCCTCGGCGATTCTCTCCTGCGTCATGCTTTCACCATTAAGAACGCATGCCAAATACAGAGCAGTGGCTGCTAATCCCATCGGGCCTTTTCCAGAAGATATTTTTTCGTCTATTGCCATCCTGATCATCTCCAATGCCTTCCTCTTTGATTTCTCACTGATATCCGCCTTGTTTGCTATTTTCGAGATGCATTTTGCTGGGTCAACGACAGGCATCTTCAAGTCCAATTCCTTAATCAATAATCTGTAGTATCTGGCAACCTCCTTCTTCTTTATATTACAAGAATTTGCGACTTCCTTCAACGTTCTTGGTGTTTCTGTATCCCTGCAGGCAGAATAAACAGAAGCTGCTAAGAGTGATGTGATAGATCTCCCCCGTGTAAGCCTCTTCTCTTCTGCTTTTCTATAGATGTAAGCTGTTTTCTCTATAACCATATCATTAAGCGCCAGTTTCTCACCCAGCCTGCCCAGTTCGTTAAAAGCACGGGCAAGGTTCCTGTCAGCTGGAGAATGCAACTTGCTTCTGCGGTCCCAGTCTCTAAGTCTATGCATCGTAGCCTTCATTGACATCGCAATTGAATTTCCTGACGAATCTCTATCACTGGTGCCAATTGTTGTGTTAAGACCCATGTCATATTTTGTTAGCGAGGTTGGCGCACCAGTTCTAGCTCTATCATGGTTATCATCGCTGAAACTCCTCCATTCCTTGCCCTGGTCTTCAATCGTCTGAGTAACAACATAACCACAGTTTGTACAAACTACCTCCCCGCTTGTATCGCTGACTATTGAACCTTTTGTGCATCTAGGGCATAAGTTTGCAGGAATACTGTGTACATTTTGTTTATCACTAAGAGTAGAATTTGATAATACCACGATTGCATTATATGTCTGCTGCATATAAACGGATGTATTCCTGCATTATAGATGTAATTTGCTTGGTGATTGACTTGCAAGGAAATCTCTCAAGGTGGACACTAGTTAGTGGTACAGATCTGGCGGAAACTGACATCAATGGCAATTAGCTATGCAATCCTCAGTTACCAACATTCTTATGAGTCAAGATACACGCGTAAACATGTTAGAAAAGTACGATTCTTTGGTTATAATAAATCAAGTCCATGGAATTTCAAAAGAAGAAGTTATCTTTGCATTGTGTCAAGAGTGTTTTTGGCTGGCAACGTATTTCAAAGAAAATGAAAAGAATTGTCCAGCATGCAATGCTAAACTGACCATACGCAGAATGATAGTAAGTCGGAAAATTCCTGGCGAGGCGCTAAGCATAAAAAGCAAACTACAAACTCCTGCAAGATAGAGTAAATGTGAAAATGTCTAAAGATAACCACTGGCGAACAATGCTGAAAAAGTTCATTGCTGTAAATATGGCCGATAATCAAAGGTTTAATGAATTACTTGCCAACATGGATAAATTGCCAACAGAATACATTGAGGAGTTGTATAGAGAGTTTGATGCAATAGAACCGCTTAGAGTTATAGGCACACAAGCTATGACAGTTGAGGCTACTAGAAAATTGAGGGATAAGATTACCTTGAGTTTAAGATATCATGAGTAGGGTACAACTTGACGTTCCTTTTTGTCGTCTTTATTGGCACCAATTTGCGCAGTCATGGCAATATGTATTCTTGTTTGTAGGGCTTGGAACCCAATTATCATTACTTGGAATATGCTCATGTTTTAAAACATCATGACCACATCGTGTGCAAGCCGTCACCACTATCACCTTACTATTTAGATAATACATACCAGATATATGCATAATCAGTTCTCATGTCTTTATCTAGGTTGTATCTGAACCATATAGCTTTTGTGTCAGGCATCTTACGCAAATACGAAGTCATATTTCATCAGATCTGCGTTCTAGGACGCATGTTACTTTTATCGTAAAGCCATTTCTTATGACACCGTGTACACTGCAGACCAAAGGCATCCAAGGCCATCAACTGTACGGAATCTAAGAAGCCAATGGAGATCTCTTCACTGCAAACAGAATCTCTGCAATCGACAATGTATTCTTCTACTTTCAGCTTAGAATTAGATAATGTCATATTCGTACTCCCTTTGTACTACATATAAATGGCGTTTATTCTTGCATTATAAGGCATTCAAGCAAAAAAATATCGTTAGCTATTCCTAGCCATATAATTAAAAAATGGAAGATAAATTACTTCCGTGCCTTAATTTAGAATCCCACCGACATAGAGAGCCTTGTATTCTCGTGCGTTCTCGCATCCCTTACAGTATGTGTGTTCATTTCCATGTAAAGACTTGCCGCATATAATGCAGTAAAAATCATATTCATTCATAATTTTTTCTTCCCTCCAAGTTTATCGGTGCATTGCATGCCATAAGAATGCTTGTATTTGCCCGATTCATATCATTCTGAAAAATATTATTTAAGAACCGCCAAAGGAGCGGGCTCAGTGGTTCCAGTGACACTAAAGGTTCGAAAAAAGATTTTTAACAATTTTTTACAAAGAAATGAATTATTACAGGTATTACTTGCACACTTCTTCATGTCTTTTACACAGTTATCGAGCCCAAACTCGCAGCAAAAGGCTGCGCGGATTTTGTGCCCTACGTATTACACTGCTCTTACATACAGAATCAATATTTTATCGGAACTTCTGTTTGTGTTTAAAAATTAATATCCTTCGATCGCGTAGGAGATAATTATGGAAGTCATGGGAAGGGGATTTCGGCAAATCATGAAGGAATCGCCATGCTATTTTCACATTGGTGTAAAGTATGCTGCATACAAATGGTTTAACAAACGGAGTCCTATCTATGGCTCGGCAGATATTAACAACATCTGCAATCTGCACTGCTCGCATTGTTACTGGTGGCTAAATAGAAAGGAAAACGAGGAGCTCACAGTAGAACAATGGAAAGAGATCATTGAAACAAAATTCAAAAAGAACCATCTTTTTATCATAACTCTGGTTGGTGGAGAACCAACCTTGAGACCAGACGTTATTGAATTATTCATCAGGGAATTCCCAAAACGAGTCTGCGTTGTGTCAAACGGAACCTTTCCACTAAAGAAATACGACGATCTCTACTTTTACTGGATTTCAATAGACGGTACAAAAGAAGTTCATGACAGCATACGCGGTAGAGGAGCATATGCTTCTACAAGAAAAAATATTCTGGATTATGTTGAAAAGAACGGAGAAAAAGCTAGGAAAGACATCTGGATTAATATGACGATAAACTCATTGAACTATACAACGGTAAAGGACGTCGCTAAAGAATGGTATGGGCATGTTAATAGAATTGGTTTCCAATTCCACACTCCATTTACAAAAGGAGATCCTCTATGGCTTCCTTTCGGTCCAGCAAGGACAAAAGTTGTTGACGAAATAATCGCGATGAGAGACGAATACGACGATGATTATGTCATAAATCCGCAACGCCAGCTGGAATTGATGAAAAGAAACTGGGGCGGAAAGGGTACCACTCCGGTAGATTGTCCAACATGGGCAATACTTTCTGTTGATCATATGGGAAGAGAGAAGCAACCATGCTGTATTGGAAGCGCGGAAAAAGGTTCCATGAAACCAATTTGTGAGGATTGTGGTCTAGGATGTTACTCCGTGCTTGTTGGCTATGGAATAAAAGGGTCGAGATAGCAGTGTGAGAACTATTGCCCATACCCAACTGTGCCCCACCAACGGCCCAAGCAATACCCTAAATCGTGCAATTACACGTAATGGAGTATATAATGGATACTCCTTGCTCAATCAAAATATATCTGTGATATAGTTTGATTTCACTATCATACTTAAGTGAGTGTTCCGTAAGTAAAAGTTGAACCCTTATGATCCAGGCATACTGTGTAAAGTGCAGAAAGAAAGTGGAGATCAAAAATCCTGTAAAGATAACGATGAAGAATAAGAGACCAGCAACGCGCGGAGTGTGCCCTAAGTGTGGCACAAAAGTATTCAGGATAGGCAAGACTTAGTCCAGTATAATTGTGTGAAAGAAGATATAGGAGATTTGGTTAAGATACCGTAACGACTGCTAATGTAGCGGGCTCGGTGGGATTCGAACCCACGACCTACAGCTTAGGAGGCTGCCGCGCTTTCTGGAGATAATATCTTATCCATACTGCGCTACGAGCCCGCGTTGCACACTGCTTTTACCCTAGATTTAAGAATTGGCAAGCATAATAATCACTGTTTTTTTAGCGCGAGATCAAGTTCCGTTTAATTTTGTCTGCAGTTTCTTCCATCCATTGCCGTCATTCGCACCCCATTTTTCAAAATAGATGACATCGTTCAATGGCAACCTAGGTAGCCATCCAACGCGTTCCAGATCTGGCTTCTTTTCAAAATGCGTTACATATCCCAAGCATAGATAAGCAATTGGAACAATGTGCTCTGGAATGCTCAAAATTGTTTTCAAATCATCGTTATCCAGTATGCTCACCCAGCCTACACCAACTCCTTCCGCCCTTGCAGCGAGCCACAGATTCTGTATTGCGCAACAAACGCTATACACGCCAGTTTCGGGTATGCTCGTTCTTCCTATGACGAAGGGACCAAACCTCGTTGGATCGTATGTAATACATAGACTGACTGGCGCATCCATTATACCTTCAAGCTTTAGGGAAAGATATGTTGAACGTTTTGGATCATCTATAAGTTGCGAGGATCTTTCGCGCTCTCTATCAAATGATTCTCTAACTTTCTTTTTCGTTTCCACATCTTTTATCAGTATGAAGTTCCATGGCTGCGAAAAACCTACTGATGGAGCATGATGTGCAGCATCCAGAATTCGAAGCAGAACATCGTCGGGAATGCTTTCATGGTTAAACTGAGCCCTTACATCCCTTCTAGAGTGTATGGCTTTGTACAATCCATCCTTCTCTTCCTGCGAAAAATCTTCCTCCATGCGATCTTGTCTATATATCAAATTTATAACTATTATCAGACGGTTTAGAACAATTTCGAGCTAGGTATGCCTAGGAAAGTAATCGAACCATTCTTTGTACAGTGATGACCTTCTGATCCTGTCCTTGTGCGGCCTTGCCGCTCCCTTGTCCCTTGTTGTGTAAATAGCATCAAGATCCACATCAGCAGTTACGATCATTTCTTTGTTCATTTCTCCTTCTATCAATATTCCGTTGCTTGGCCAAGGGTTGTCGCAGGGTGACAATATAGATGATCTACCAATACCTTTCACTTTCATCGGATTCAGATCGCCTACCGTGCTGCTCATTACAGTGATCAACTGATTCTCGATGCTCCTTGCTTCGCATGAATGCCTTATTCTGTTGTAGCCAGCTTCAGTCAGCGTCAGTGATGGACAGAATATTATTTCTGCTCCCTTCAATGCTAAGGATCTAGAGCATTCTGGTATTTGTGATTCGTAACATATGCAGACGCCAACTTTTGCCTTTTTGGTTTCTATGACCTTGATTGTGTCAGCCTCGGACATACACCATTCTTCTCTTTCCAGCGGGAAGAGGTGCGTCTTTCTATGCCTGTACTCCATTCCATCAGAATCAAACATGAAGCAAGTGTCGTAATAATGACCATTATACTCTTCAACTGTAGTGCCTGCGACAATAAACTGCTGTCTTTCCTTTGCAAGTTTGCTGAATAATTCAATATAATCATCTGCGAATTTTGAGACCTTCTTTATGTCTGCGTAGCTGGCCTTACCTAGTTCCATGTCTGCAGCAAGCAGGCCCAGTGTAAACCATTCCCCGAACACCACGAATTCTGAACCCTTTCCCTTATCAAGCATCATTACGACACTATCTTTGAAAGAGGAGAAATTCTTGAAGGGTTTGAGTGCAAACTGCATAGAAGCGATCTTGATCTTTCTCACATATTTTCAAATGTTGCAAGAAAATTAAAGCTTGTGCATAGCAAATATAATAAAGGCTGAATTTTGTGTCTGTACAGGGGCCGGTCGTCTAGCTGGTTAGGATGCCGCTCTGACTCGCATTAGCGAAGAAAACGGCGGAGGTCGAGAGTTCGAATCTCTCCCGGCCCACCAATAATTCATGCGTAAGCAGTATTGTCCCAGAATATAGTTTACAGATCAGGGTAGAATCGATCTATTACGAATGATCAAGACAATAAGCACGAAACGCAACAGACGATATCGTTCCAGTCGTTCCGTAGAATTCCTGATATAAGCAGCGAAGTATATCTTTTGTAATGAAATCTAAGATCGATTACAGAAGCATCATAGCAATCGGGCTGATAGCACTATTGACTACAGCCATTCTATCTACATCCGCACTGAATACATTTTCAGAAGAAGATGACGATGAAGAGCATGACAACGACAATAATGATAATGATGATAACAACGATAATGACAATAATGATAATGACAACAATGACGAGCAAGAAGATGAGCGTGAGAAAGAACTAGATACTGAGACTGAAATCGAGGTAGAGGCGGAGGTACGCGGCAACTCCACAATGGTCAAGGTAGAGATAGAGTTTACATCAAACTCGACCAACAAAGAATCACTCCTGAAGGAAATCATGACCAATATTCGCCTAGATAACGATACCATTGCTGACGTTCTTCAGGTAGAAACGGAGGATGAGGAGGAAGACGAGAAAATGAACGAGAAAAAGGAACTCAAGGTAAAGGTAGAGATCGAGGACGATAGAGCTGATGTTGAGCTAGAGTACAAATTCATGGTAAACGCAACTGAGACTGAAGACATAGTTGCCGCCATAGCCAATGAACTGCAAAATTTGGAACTAGATGAAAATGATATAGAGCTGAAGATGGAGAAGGAAGACAAACACGAAGTAAAGAAAGAATTCAAGGTGAAAGACGCTGGAAACATAGCCAAGAAGGCCAAGGAAGAAGCAGAAAACAAGGGCAAGCATGAATTTGTGGAAAACATAGACAAGGCTGAAAAGTACTTTGGAAAGCTCGACAAGGCAGTTGTAGCCCTCAAAATTAGTTTAGAGTCAGATGATATCGAATCAACAAGCTTCGGCTCTGCACAACTTATTCTAGTCAAGATCGGAAACAATGAACCAGTGTTTAGAGCAGTTGTAAACATACTCACAGATCAGCCAGTAGATACGTTGACCGCCTGCCTTGATGGAAATTCAATCGGCCAACTAACTATAGTACACACATCGAATGAGCTAGGATTATCGATAGGCCATCTCAAGGAGACCTTGACTGGATCAAGTATAACAGTACCTGGAGTCACAGTTGACATTGTAAACGGTACAGATTGCAAAGGCACACCCATGCTTTCAGGAGCCGTCTAACTCTTTCCTTTTTTTATAATTTAGATGGACTATCCTTACATTTGATCCTCTGATCAAATTGTCTTAGTGTTAACTTTATAAGCTAAGATCCGTATGCGAAGTGGGACATGGGCTTGAAACCGCTCTCTCTTATGCTAATTGCTGTGTTATCAATAAGTACACTCACGTATGGCAGTGTATCTGCGGAGGATCCCGTAAGGATTACAGCCCATAAGAAGTACGTCGATAGTTCTAATCTCGTACATATAGTGGGCACGGTTGAAAATTTTGGGACTAGCCCAGCAGGCTTTGTGCGTGTTACGGCCGACCTTCTAGACCAGCAGGGAAACTCGATTCCATCTTATAATGCCCTTACAGCTGTCAGAACATTGTTGCCAGGGTATGTGACTCCTTTCGATATCCCAGTAAGTGATAGAAGCGTTGGGATGAGGGTAGCTTCTTACACTCTTTCTCTGAGTTGGAGCACCGTTGATCCAAAGCCTGAAAAATTCGACTTTTCTGAAATAAACGCTTTCACAGTAACTCACTGGGATCCTAGAACTGTAGGCTACATGGGTTCGTTCTATGAGAGTCAGAACCATAGTCATCACGCCAGCGAACCTCATGCACATAGTGAGACTAGTGGTTACTTGACAAACAGTGGAGATGCAGTCACGAAGTCCGTCAAGGTAGCAGTGATCTGGTATGATAGGCAAGGTCAGTTCTACGGTTATGACTCGCAGGTTGTGAGCAGACAATTATCCGTAGACGAGAACGCTAGGTGGGTGTTCATGATCCATCCAAAGGCCATGGGTTTCTATACACTCGTTGTTGAAAGCGATGATTATGTTTCCATTTTGAAGGAGAACGGAGAGAAACTTGTACCGGTTTATGAGGCCGTACAGGCGAATATGAATGTGGCAGAACTCACCGCAATAAGCATTTCGCAAGTAACGCTGGTAGATGAAAGTAACCAGCCAGTTTCTAACGTGGAAGCAGGTAAGATGGTATTCCTGCAATCAATAATGAAGAACAATCTGGGAACAAAGCAAAAGTTCGTCAGTATATATCAGATAAAGGATTCAAGCGGTAGTCCTGTAATGCTCTTCTGGATGTCAAGCCAGATCCCGGCGCTAGAATCACTGGATACAGCGATATCATGGATTCCGGAACAAGGAGGCACTTATACATTGCAGATCTTTCTCTGGGAAAGTTTGTCGCGTCCGGTTCCTGTAGGGGAATTTTCAGAATCAACAATAACAGTATCCTAGTGTAATTAATCCTTAGTTCTTACAATCTTTTCCAGCATGTCTAGAGCATTCATTCGTTCGCTGTAAGTGTAACCCTTTGCCGCAATTTCTGCAAGTGTATCATAAGAATCTTCACCCAACTCGCCCAGCAGATCAATCGCTCGCATTCGCTCGCTAAAAGTATTCTTTTCCGATAGTGCAATTTCCTTCAACTTTGCCGCCCTTCCTGCAACAACTTTGCTTTTCCCTTCTCTAGACATGAATATCGAGCATCGCTTGTGGATTATTAAGGTTTTGACAACCAAACGTTTACCCCACGCGATCATGCGAAATAACAACCTTAAATTTTACCCCATTATATCAGTTGCAATGACTCTAGACAAAACCAAGGCAATGTTTATCGCGACAGCGATAATTCTGGTACTGTCTGCAACTTTACCAACTACAAATGTGAAGGCGCAGCAAAACGAGGTAAATCTCACATGGTTCGGTTTTACCACATTCGAAATCGCAACACCAGACTATTCCTCCGTCGTATATACGAATCCAAACATCTGGCTCTACAACCAATCAAAAGCCTTTGGAGTGCAATTGAAACCGCAGTACGAAAGTCCAGATACGCTTGCACAGTTCCTGAAAGACAAAAATTCAAAAAACATCGTGCTAACCCTGACCAACGATCACCCAGATGAGATTGGTGATCTCTTCGCACTTGCCGCAGCATTTCAGAAAGCAGGCCTGAACTATAACATAGTTACCCAGTCTGACCTCGCCAGTACTTGGCTGTTATACGAACTAACACAAAAACAGATAGATGAAAAAGTAGTTCTGCGGGTTGGTTACGGAGGAAATGTAACCGTTGGAGATATCAAGATAATTGCAACACTCGCGTTACATGGTTCGAGACCTTGGCCTATCAGTATGGTAATAGAATTGAACGGCGTAAGGATTTGGCACACTGGAGGCACAGCAATATTTAGCGACATGAAATTGATAGATCAACTATACGATCCACAGATAGCACTTATATCGATGTCAGATGCGCAGTTCTCGATGGGGCCCAGAGAAGCTGGCTATGCAACTCGACTGCTAAGACCTGAGATAGCCATACCAACACACTATCTGGCATTACCAGGGCAGTTCGCCAATGTTTCAACACTAGAAGATGTTGAAGACTTCAAGAAGTATGTAAACGAGTTTTCCTTTGGCAAGGTCAAAGTTGTAGTGCCAACACTGGGAGAACCGTTTTCATATGCAGCAAAACAGGTTATTGAAGTCAACGTAAAGCCTAGCAGTACTGAAACCAGCGAACAAGATCAAACGATCTATTTGGCAGGAACTGGAGTAATGGCTTTCGCAGCTGGCGTTGCTGCTAGCAAAATATTCACCAGAAAGAAGTAAAAAATGAAAATTGCGATACGTTATTACTGCAAAGTGTAACCAGAAATTCTTAATAACTATCAGAAAGAATGCTCCACATGGAAGATACACTTCAAGCTATATTTAGGATGCAGAAGGATTTTGTGTCAATGATGAAGCAGAACAGGTTGCCAGCGACGAAGGAAGAAAGGATTTCTAATTTGTGTACGGCAATAATACACGAAGCAGTTGAGCTTCAAAGGCTAACGAACTGGAAATGGTGGAAGATACCCGTAAAATTTGATGAGGGAAAGGCAAGGGAAGAGCTCATTGACATATGGCATTTCGTTGTGCACGCGTCAATAGAACTGGGCATGCAACCAGAAGACATACTGCATGAGTACGAGAAGAAAAACTTGGTAAACAGGGAGAGACAGGTAAACGGATACTAGATTGATGATTCAAACTCAACGGGAATGAAGTCCAAAGCCGATTCTATCTCAGCTGTGCCTTTTGCCTTCCATGCTATACTATCATTCTCTGGACTTGTTGCAAGCAGGTTCCACACATCGCTAACATCCTCAGAATAGTTCAGTCTGAAGTCAGATGGTAATGTGGTGGATGTATCTGGAAATAGAGGCGGCCTCCCAACTAGAGGAGCGCTCTCGTAAGACAGAAAGCCTTTACCTAATGATTTTCCATTCCCAAAAAGTTCATAGTCAATCTTCGAAATTGTGAGTGTTCTATCATGGTTGTTGGTTATCGCGAAATCTACCTGTAAAGTCATGACCTTTGTCTGCTCATCAATTGATTTCATCTTCACATTTTCCAGCACAACCCCGATCTTCCCCTCGACCTCTTTTGTCTCCTGATTTGTAAATGCTATCAGACCTACCAGACCAGCTACTATTGCCAGAAAGATTGCTATGACTACAATTTTGCCCCGTGAAAGTATCACATAATTAGCTAGAATTGGTTTTGGATTAAAACCTTTCCAGTTAAACTACACATAAATAGACTATTATTTGCAACTTGCATAAAATGCTAATTTTAGATTCATCAATTGGATTGGACGATCGGTTGTAATAGTTATAATATTACTTCTTATAGCTATGCTGAATTCGATCTAATGTTTACCTTCGACGGTGACAATGTAATTACTGTCGGACTTGCTTATCTCATAGCTACAGTTGACGATCTTGCTTGCGATGTAAAGATTAGTGCTTAGATGCTGCGAAGCCTTATTGACAACAAACTTTGATCTACCTTCAGCAAGGGATAAGGGAAGCACAAGCATATCAGCAAGGTGAGGATCGATAGGAGCATTGCTTAGATAAGCATCAAGAAACTTGTCGGCGGCTTCGGAACCGACCTCTTCTGCCCGTTTGCCTCTTTCCCCTATAGAATCTCCTCCTATGAATGGCCCATAATCGCTTGTCGAATAGATAAGTATTGAAGAACCTGGCGAATGCGATTGCTCCAAAGATGCTGAGTAAGAATTACACTTTACATTTTCCTTCTGCAGCTTTGAAAGCGCAGATGCTATCTGTCTCTCAGCAACATGCTTGGGAAGCGATGAACAAACGCTGATCATTTTAGGTTCTATCTTTGGGGCACTGACCATATCAAACACATTCAACTTACTGCAAGGTTCTATCGAAGCTTTAACAATGCCCCCGCCGGCGGGATAATATCCTCGTTTCAGCACCTTGACATCAAAATTTATTCCAAGAATTTTGTAAGCTGGTCGCACGACATACCGCAAGTAGTCGAATGTAGGACTCCATCTATTATCAGTACCGCCAATCAGTTCAACATCTGTCCTCTTATTGGCTATACTTACTGCAGGAATTATTGCTTGCAGTATCATTGTTATACTTCCAGCAGTGCCTACATCCATCTTCATGGAACCACCTCGCATCTCTTTGGGCGAAAATCGGATCAGGCTTGAACCAGCATTCAAGTTTTCAACATCCGCATCACAAAGCGAAGCTACGGCTTTTATCGCTGTGAGATGCTGTGGTCTTAACCCGGGGTTATCCCTCTTTGCTCTGATGTTGGAGACCTCTACTGGCTTTTTTGTTATTGCAGAAAGTGCAACAGAGGTACGCAGGATCTGGCCCCCACCCTCGCCAAAACTACCATCAATTTTGATGAAATCCACAGAGGTCTTATTACGCAGTAATAAAAATAATTAACATCTGAAAATCGCAATAAACGAAGTGTCTTCGTGGCAGCTATTCGCGTTTATACGTCTTTACGCATGGGGAAAAGGTTTAATCCTCTGTACTATTCGATTTTCATGTATTGTCATCCTCTGAACGTCAACCTCAACACCAGCTTGTGCGCTCCCTCGGTCTGCTGGATATAGTAATGATCGGAATAGCAGGCATGATAGGCGGAGCTGTCTTTGTATTGATAGGTCCAGCTATAGGCCTTGCTGGAGGGGCCGTCATCATTGCTTTCATAGTCAATGCAATAATAGCACTCTTCACAGCCATGGCGTATGCTGAACTCGGCTCAGCCAAACCTGAAGCAGGAGGAGGCTATCTCTGGATAAGAGAAGGACTACCGAGACCCAACGCCTTCATCAGTGGTTGGATGGCATGGTTCGCACACATAATTGCAGGGAGCCTCTATGCGGTAGGGTTTGCAGCATTTGTTTATAGTCTGTTGAAGATAATTATCGGAGAACAAGCCTTCGCAGGAACTTTTCCCTTTGACAAATTGATAGCTATTGCATCTATAGCAGCTTTCACCTACATCAATGTTAAAGGCACTTCAGAAACTGGCAAGACTGGAACTACAGTCACAATAATCCAGCTTGGAACTATTGTAGCTCTAATATTGGCAGGCTTCTGGATTATGTACACGAATCCAAACTGGAGTATGAACTTTGCAGATTTCATACCGCTAGGCGCTGCAGGTATTATGGCCGCCATGGGTTTGACATTCATCGCTTTCGAGGGTTATGAAATAATTGTCCAGACAGGAGAAGAGGTAAAGAATCCGAAGAAGAACATACCAAGGGCAATTTTCATTTCACTGGGTATCGTAGTCGCTCTATACTGTCTTGTTGCGCTTGTTTCAATAGGAGCTATATTTCCCGAAGGAATAGCGTCATGGAAGTTTATAGGCGAACATGGAGAACTGGGTATCTTGAAAGCAGCAGATCTAATCATTCCGTATGGTGCATTCCTAGTTCTTGCCGGCGGTATAGTTTCTACGCTGGCAGCGCTCAACGCTACGACGTTTTCTTCATCTAGGGTTGCACTGGCGATGGGTAGGAACTACAACTTACCACACTTACTGAGTTCTATTCACTCTAAAAACAAAACGCCGTACATTGCTACGATAGTATCGGGAGTTATCATGGCTGTAATGGCCTATGCTCTTCCTCTGGACCAGATAGCAATTGCAGCTGGTTTGATCTTCCTGCTTCTTTTCGCTCAGGTAAATGTCGCTGTTATCAACATACGCAGGATTTATGGAGATAAACTCGACTATGGATTCAAGACACCACTCTTTCCTGTTATTTCAATCATAGCAGTATTTCTTAACTTGGGTCTCGCCGTCTACCTTCTCGTTACTCAGCCTCTAAGCTGGGCTATCACTATTTTGTGGGTGCTGGTTGGCTTTGCGCTTTACCGCATATACACCTTCAAAAAAGAGATCGAACATTATGCTCCCTTGGTCACAGCTTCTGGCGATATACAGAGAAAGAATTACCGCATCCTTGTTCCCTTTACGCCAGAAAATCCTGATAGATTGATCAGATATGCAATACGAGTTGCCAAGGAGAATGATGGTGAGATCAGCATTTTAAGAACAATAACAGTTCCTGACCAAACTCCGCTATCTGCAGGTGTGGCATTCGCCGATGCTGCCAAAAAATCATTCGATCCCTTGAAAACAATACTAGATGAAGCTAATGTCTTGAATCATTACCTTGTTAGAATTTCCCATGATGCTACAGAAGCGATACTTGCAACAATTGAGGAGCAGAGAATTAATTTGGTCGTTACTGATTTTGAAACTCTAAAGAATAGCAAGAAGCTTCAAGCACTCGTAACGTGTGACGTTCTAGCCATAAGAACAGGTGGAATGGAGATTCCACTCGAAACAGAGGAACCAGTAATACAAGAACCTGAAAAGAAGAACATGATAGTTCTGTATGATGCTAGCGAACATTCCGATCTGGCGTTGAAAGCGATGAGCTGGTTGGAACATTCTGGAAAGTACAAGGTTAACGTGTTATCATTGATCAGCAAAGATGTTGGAGGCAAGGAAACGGAGGTTCTTGCTACCATTCAGCAGAAGGAGTATCTAGACCAGATTGCATTTGAATATACTGAAGTGAAGGTGTCTGAAAAGACCAAGAATAGCAGCGAAAAGTTTGCGAACCTCCTTTTGTCAAGTATTAACGCGTATCAGCCAGAGCTGGTTATAGCAGAGGCAACTGCAGGCAAGTTTAGCTTTTTCAACAACCCACACTTCTTGAGATTGCTGAATCAACTTAGTTGTCCAATTATAGTTGCAAAACACTTTACGATTCCAGGCTTACATCAGGCGAAGTTTTGGTTGAGGAGAATAATCCAGAAACGCAAGTAATCAATTTAGATCACATCTCAGCTTCTTCGTTGCTTTTCTTCACTTTTTCTAAAGCAGCGTCCATGGACTTGTCGTCATAGTATACCATCTGATGGAATGGATTGTTCTTCATATGATCTACCGCACTTTCGCTGGATTGAAACTCTGGCCTATTGTTGCATGTTAAACACATGAAAGGCATCACTTTGACCCCTTATTTTCTGGGCTCCATTCAAAACCACATCTTTCGCATTTGTACTTGCCTTCACCATGTGGGCGACCTAACTTCCCGCACCCTTTCGGACACCACTTATTTTCCGAACTTGCCAATGTTAAATGATCGCTTAGCTGATACTTAAGTCGTAACTTGACTGATTCTCTCAAAATTGACGTTAGAAGGCAGGCAGGATATTTTGCGAAATGGCATGCTCCCCATACCAATTCTCCTGCCCACATTCTAACAGCGATTTGGTACTTCAACATAGCTACCCGAATAAGGTAATAAAACTCTTTTGGGATTCCTAGAGTATAGTCATGCTCGTTGCTTCATAGAGTTTTTCGTTTAGTTTGGTTATGGCGGTATCGAATTTTGCTCTGTCAGCATTACTCAGCTTCATTTTCCTACACTCCGCTACTAAGGTCATTAATTCACGGATAAACTCGTTCTTGGAATTTCTTTGCTGCTTGTGTATCGAAGTACGGTACTTAAGATTACCATCTGAGGGTTGTGCCAGTTGTACAGATACATCTATTATTTGCGCAGCTAAATCATTCATTCGCTTTATGTTCTCATCTATCTTTCTCGTTAGCCATCACCCCTAGGCAGACCTGCGAACATCAATACATACCAAACAACTTGCATTCATGTCGTAAAAACGAATACTTCTCTCTGTCGCCATAATCTGAAAGTTGTCTCATAATTCCAGCGAGCTTTCCTGCAGGAATCTCTGAAGTACGCATCATTCCAACTACTTCCTCACAGCTGCTTTTGCCATCGAGATATAGCTGAATAGCCACATACATGCCATTTATTGAAGGATCTTCGAGATGTTTTGCTTTCAACACATCCTATGGTAAGCAGGGCGTATAAGAATGTACACAATCAAGCTGAAAGCAACCTTGGCATCGCTCGTACTAAATCAAATCACTATACGGCTGATATGAGTTGGGGAATACAAGCATTCTTATGGCTAGAAACGGATAAACGGCCATGCCAAGAGGAAATAAGAATACGCGTCCACTTGCTAATGTCAGCACGGGCGCGAAAAACGGGCACCAGCGCGTAGATTATAGTAATGGAATAGCTCATCTTCAGCTCTTCTTTAATGGAAGCTGGACGCATGACTCTAGATGTAGAAAATTAACCAACCCTAGCTGTACCAAGTAAAAATATTAATTACTATACTGGATGAACAGGTAACAAGTATGAAAGCACGTTTCAACACTCCATGCAATGCATGCGGAGGTCAGATAAAGGTAGGCCAAGAAATAGCTAAGAACAACCAAGGAAACTGGGTGCACAAAGAATGTACGGAAGGTACAAAAGATGACACCTTAGAATGATAATCGGTAAATAATTCAACTAGTGATCAAGTAATCTTGAACAAAATATTCTAATGGGCGAAAGACTCTTAAGAATGTGATTATCAGTCCTTCTGAAATGAAGAACGGAGTTATAGAAACAAACTTCGGGAAAATCGTAATTGAATTCTTTCCAGAAGTCGCTCCAAAGACTGTGGAAAATTTTGCAAAACTAGCAGATTCCAAGTTTTTTGACGGAACGTTGTTTCATAGGGTAATACCGGGTTTTATGATTCAAGGAGGCGATCCAAACACCAAGAGTAGTAACAGAAGGGGGTGGGGGATGGGCGGTCCTGGTTATTTTGTAAAGGCAGAGTTCAACGGAAAGAGTCACGTTAGAGGAATAGTTTCGATGGCACGCGCACAGGATCCTGATAGTGCAGGCTCGCAGTTTTTCATTGTTGTGAAAGATTCACAGTTTCTCGATAAGCAGTACACAGTATTTGGCAAAGTTATAGAGGGAATGGATGTTGCAGACAAAATTGTAAATCTCCCAAGAGACAGTAATGATGCTCCTCTGCAGGAAGCAAAGATGAACAAGGTATACATAGTTGAAAAATAATCAATTATGCATCATAATCTGTTTAAATAATCACCAGACCAACGGTTATACATGAAATATGGGATTTTAGTAGGAAGGTTTCAGCCGTTCCATTTGGGCCATCTGAAGGCAGTAAAGTTTGCCATGAGCAAGGTCGACATGCTCTGGATAATCATAGGTTCTGCCCAGAAAAGTCATGAACCAAGAAATCCCTTCACTGCAGGAGAGAGGCTTGTTATGATCAAGATGACGCTTGATGCTGAGAAGGTTAATCCCCAGAAATGGCTCGCTGTTCCTGTTAACGATGTTAACGATCACTCTCGCTGGACAGACCAGATCGACTTGCTGATTCCTAGGTATGATGTTGTATTTACAAACGATCCTTTCAGCACGATGCTTTTCAAGAAGCATAGAAAGAAAGTTGTAAAGGTATCTATGTTGAAACGCAAGTTTTTGTCTGGAACTGAAATAAGAAATAGGATTGCCAGTGGTGAAAACTGGAAAGAACTAGTGCCTAAGCAAGTGGCAGAAATGATAATGGAGATAGATGGCATAAACAGAATCAAAATAATGCAATCCAGATAGATTTACGTATAAATAACCGATTGAAGTGCGTGTAAGCGATAGGTAAGCGATAGGTGTGGAATTCCCTCCAAATTATTTGGTTATGATCCCAGGACCGACTAATGTACCGCATAGGGTAATGCAAGCGATGTCTGCACCAATAATTAATCATAGGAGCGATGATTTCAGAAAGCTTTACAGGAGCATTCAGGAAAAAACGAAGAAGGTCTTTCAAACTCAGAGCGATCTAGTTGTGTTAACAACCTCTGGCACTGGTGGTGTCGAGGCATCAGTAGTGAACCTCATCAGAAAAGGTGACAAGGTAATAATTCCAGTCAATGGAGAGTTCAGCAGCAGGCTCGCTACAATGATCGAGCTAGCTGGAGGTCAAGCTATAAGGGTGAGTGCGCCGTATGGCGATACGCCAAGTTTCGAGCAAATCGAAGCTGCTTTTGATAGCAATAAAGGAGTAAAGGCGCTTTATGTTGTTTACAACGAAACTTCGACAGGAACTAGGATAACATGGCTCGATAAAGCCGGTAATCTAGCTTCTAAACATGGAGCATTTTTCGTAGTTGATGCTGTATCCAATTTAGGCGGTGATGAACTGCCAGTTGATAAGTGGAATGTGGACATTTGTGTTACCGCGAGCCAAAAATGTCTTGCAGCACCGCCAGGACTTGCTCCAGTATCGGTAAGTGCGAAGGCGAAAAAGTTCATGACAGACAATCCTCCCCCAACACTATACCTCAACCTGCCTCGATACTTCAAATATTATGACGAGGGAGCAGAAACACCGTTTACGCCAGCATTGCCACTATGCTTCGCATATGACGAAGCTCTTGATATGATACTGGAGGAGGGAATGGACGCTAGAATAAAGAGACACAAGAACTGTGCAGATGCTTTCTACTCGGCATTGAGCAGCATGGGTTTCACGCCTTTTGCGAAGACAAATGTTAAGTCGAATACTGTAATAGCGTTGAACTACCGCGATGGCATCGAAGACAAAAAGTTCAGAACCTTGCTTGCAAATGAGTTCAAGGTCTTGGTTGCGGGAGGGTTTGGAGAGCTCAAGGGCAAGGTCTGGAGAGTTGGCTCTATGGGCGAAGTAAGCAGGTATCACGTAATGAGAACGCTTTCTGCAGTTTCATCGGCGCTTAACATGATGGGTATGAAGATAAATTCAGATGCACTTTCTGTTGCGGAAGAAAAGTTGAGAAATTAATTAACTACATGAAGATAATAACAACGCAAATCAGACAAGCTAAAACTCAAGATATTAGAGATATAATGAAGCTGCTTGTAGAGCTAGGAAGACCCAAGCCTAAAAACAAATTGGAAGAAGCAAAATTTCGAAATATTATACGAAATCACATTGCACGTAAGGATAAAGATATCTTGATTGCTGTAGTCGTTGACGATAATAGCAATTCTACGAGAATCCTAGGCATGGCAAGTATTGTGTTTTTGCCAAGACTAAACCACTCTACGCTGGAATTATGGATTCCAGAACTAGTTGTGCATGGTGATTATAGAAACAAGGGAATAGGCAAGAAATTGATTAAAGCATGCATAAACAAGGCAAGCAAGAATAGATGCTTTAGAATAAGACTAGAATCAGGAAATGAAAGAAAAACCTCGCACGCATTCTATGCAAAACTTGGTTTTGAGCAATACGCGTTATCGTTCAAAAAACCATTTGCCCTAAAACATAATTAATTTTCTTTGCAAAGTTAATATAAGGTCGGTTAATAGCGGATTTTATGGCGTTGGAAAAGGGTTCTCTAGTGTTGGTGAATTACACAGCAAAGATCAAGGACACAGACGAAGCTTTTGACACTACCATAGAAGAAGATGCAAAGAAGTTCAACATCCATGATCCGACAAGAACCTATGAACCTAGATTGATATCAGTCGGAGACGGCTGGGTTCTGAAGGGTCTAGATGAAGCGCTGACTAGTGCAAACGTTGGCGAAAACATGAATGTCGAAGTTCCTCCTGACAAGGGATTTGGTGCAAGGGACCCTGACAAGGTAAGAATGATTCCGCTCAGAAAGCTGGGAGAAAAGGCTGAGGAAGTAAAGGTTGGTGATGCTATTGAAATTGATGACAAAGTGGGCATAATACGTTTCATCGGTTCAGGACGAGTACAGATAGATTACAACCACAGACTGGCAGGAAAAACGATCACATATGCCCTGCAAGTATTGAAACGATTGGAGCAGGACAATGAAAGGATAACTGCTCTTATAAGGCGCAGGATACCGGTTGATGAAAGCAAGCTGAAAATTACATCAAGTGAAGGAAATCTCGAGATCGAACTGCCTAGCGAGAACTACATGCATGAGGGCTTGCAGGTGATCAAGCGTGCAATTGTCAATGATGTCTTCAAGTATGTTACCAGCGTCAAGAAGATCAAGTTCACAGAAACCTACGAGCCTCAGGCACAGTCGTCAGGCTAACTTTCCTTCTCTTTCGTTTATGATCAAATTATTCCAGTTGACTTGGCAAGTTCAAACGCCTTCTGCTCGTTCAGTGCTATCTTGCTAAGTATGGTATATCGTTCAGGTCTCAACGTTGCTGCAGTAAGAAGTGCCTTTACAATAGTATTTCCATCAACGCCTATTTCACTTGCAGTTGTAGGCGCACCAACATCCTTCAACGTGCCGACTATCTGCTCCCATTCGATATCATGCAGTTTAGCGATCAATATTGCACCTATACCGCATTTCTCTCCATGCAATCCCTTGTTTGGTGCAATGAAGTCAAGCGCATGGCTGAACAGATGCTCTGCTCCAGAACACGGCCTGCTGCTGCCAGCAATGCAGGAAGCAACACCAGAGCTGATCAAGGCTTCAACTACCGTTCTAACGCTTGAATTATCTCCCGATCCTATAGATTTCGACTCCTGCATGATTATCTTGGCGCTCATCGATGCTAAATTTGCAGAATAGTTGCCAAAGTATTCTCCCTTTTCATCTCTAGCAAGTTCCCAGTCCCTGACCGCAGTCACCTTGGCCATCAGATCACCGCAACCGCTAGCAAGCAATCTTCTGGGAGCTTGCGCAATTATGCTAGTATCAGCTAAAACGCCTATTGGCGCTCTTGTCTTTATTGAATAAGGTTTGTCCTGCCCCTTGATCGACGAAAATGGACTGGATATGCCATCATGCGAAGCAGATGTTGGCACGCTGATGAATGGTTTTTCCAAATTATATGCTACGGTTTTTGCGATGTCAACAGACTTGCCGCCTCCAAAACCAATTATTATGTCAACGCCATTTTTCGAGATCTCGCTCTGAACAGAACCTACAGAATTCATGTCAGCCGCCTTGGCAAGAAACCATTTATCCTTCAAATTGCATGAATTCAGTGCCTTACTACACTTATCACCAGCTCGTGCTTTTACACTAGGACCACTTACAACTGCAGCGTTTCTTACATTGCCAAGATCAGAGACAAACCGTCCGAGTTCTCCGATAACACCATCTCCAATCAATATCTTTCTAGGCAACTCCATTAGATGAGTTGACAAATCATCCAAGCTAGCGTGGGCTTTTATTTAATTCTGACTTGCAAAGCGAAAGCTTATTTAAGTGGTTAAATCTTAATTGGCTTGTTCTGAGAAGGTGCAATTTTGTCAGATTATGTAAACCATAACAGGCTACACGGGACTACAACTGTCGGACTCGAATGTTCCGACGGCGTAGTACTAGCTACAGATACCAGAGCTACAGCAGGTTTTCTTTACATTGCACATAGGCATGTGAAGAAGCTGGCCAAGTTGGATGAACATATTGCGATGACAATCGCGGGAAGTGTTGCTGATGCGCAGAACATTGTTGATATTCTGCGCTACCACGCTAACATCTACAGGCTGGAAAGTAGAATGCCGATGCCTGTAAAATCGTGTGCTAGGCTGGCATCAAACATATTCTTCTCGCAAAGATATGCACCGTATATTGTAGAAATACTTGTGGGAGGATATGATAATGAAGGACCAGCAATGTACAACGTGGATCTCTTTGGATCTTTGAACAAGGAGAAGTTTGTATCTACAGGTAGTGGGTCGCCAGTTGCATACGGAATCTTGGAGAGCGAGTTCAGGGAAGGCATGAGCGTTGACGAAGCTTCCAAGGTCGCGGCTAGGGCAATTGCAGCGGCGATAAGAAGGAATGCTGGAACAGGCGATGGTGTTGATGTGGCAATAATCGACAAGAAGGGCTATAGGGAAATGAGCAAGGAAGAGAAAACAGCGATCGTTACGATTTAGTGAATAATGATGCAAGAAAAGATGAACGGGCAGAGTCAGAGTCAAAACATAATGAGTATTATATTGCAAAATATTCCCGCAGATGCTGCAGTAACCAAGATCGAGTACGAAGGTCCTAGAATCGCACTATACACGAAGAACCCAAGATACCTTATGGAAAATAATCAGCTAATTTCGAACATGGTCAACATGATCAAGAAGCGCATAGTGGTCAGAACCGATGAATCCATAAGAAAGAGCGAGGAAGACGCACGAAACATCTTGCTTCAAGTTTTGCCTAAAGAAGCTGAATTGAAGGGCACGTTCTTCGACACTGCTCTAGGGGAAGTAATAGTTGAAGTAAAGAAACCATGGATAGTGAACGGTCCGGCAGAAATGGAGGGCAGTAACGGCTTTAACATTATCGATCTTGTTGATAAAACAGGATGGAAGATTCGTGTACGAAAGGCATCACACATACCATCCGAAATGATGCAGCAGGTTAATTATACGCTGAAGATGTCTGTGCCAGAGAGGAGCAGGTTCTACAAACAAGTGGGAGAAAAGATCTTCAGACCAAAGCTGGATGAAAGTGCAGAGGCAAGCCTTCTCACGCTGGGAGGGTTCAGCGAGGTAGGCAGGTCATCCATGTTGCTTACAACTCATGAAAGCAAGATCCTGCTTGATTGTGGGATAAACCCTGGTGCTAGAGAACCACTGAATGCCTTTCCAAGACTGGACTGGGCAAACATAGACTTGGACGAACTCGATGCAATCGTGATAGGACATGCACACCTTGACCATACTGGATTCTTGCCTGTATTATTCAAGTACGGATACAATGGCCCAGTCTATTGTTCCGAGCCAACGCTGCCGTTGATGACCCTGATCCAGACAGACATGATAAAAGTTGCTACAGTAGAAGGCACGATTCCACTTTACACTGAGCGCGATGTTAAAGATTCGATCAGGCACACGATAACATTGCCCTATGGAACAGTGACAGACATTGCACCAGACGTAAAACTTGTTCTATCTAACGCTGGTCACATACTAGGCTCTTCAACAGTACATTTGCACATTGGAAACGGTGATCACAACGTCGTTTACACAGGTGACCTGAAATATGGAAGGAGCCAGCTTTTCGAAAGTGCATCGTGGAACTATCCAAGAGTTGAAACCCTGATCATAGAAAGCACCTATGGTGCCAAGGAAGACATCATGGCTCCTAGAGAGGAGGTAGAAGCAAACTTTGTAAATACGCTTAACAAGACGCTTGCAGACGGCGGCAAGGTATTGATTCCAGTTCCCGCTGTGGGAAGGGCACAGGAAATTCTTATGGTCATAGATTCTTACATGAAGGCTGGAAAGCTTATCGAAGCACCAGTTTTCATCGAAGGTATGATTTCAGAAGCAAGCGCGTTGCACGTTGCCTATCCAGAATATCTTTCAAGAGAGTTAAGGCAGAGGATATTGGAAACTGATGACAATCCTTTCACGTCGGAATACTTTACAATAATCGAGCATGCTGAAGGCAGAGACGAAGCACTTAGAGATCAACCAGCAATAATCATGGCAACTTCTGGTATGCTAGAAGGCGGACCTGTAATAGAATACTTCAAGTCCATAGCATCAAATGCAAAGAACAAGATGGTCTTCGTATCTTATCAGGTGAACGGGACCCTAGGAAGAAGAGTGCTAGACGGTTCTAGGCAGGTATCGATAATGGGCAGGGACGGCAAGATCGAAGTCATAGACATCAACTGCCAGGTAGAAAAGATAGAAGGCTTCAGCGGACACAGCGACTACAACCAGATAATGTCCTACATCAACAAGTTGAGGCCAAAGCTGAGAAGGGTGATAGTAAACCATGGAGAGAGGAGGAAGGTCGAGAACGTTGCGAGCGCCGTAGGAAGGATATTCAGGCTTCCAACCATGCATCCTACAGTTCAGGAAGCTGTAAGACTGCTTTAAAAACAAAAACGAGATCGCTACCTCTGGAGATACTCTATACATACATACTTCTGCAATAGCCTCTTACCCTAGTTCCTGCTCTGCTGGGTGGGTGCTTCTGTGCTGTACCACGTGTACTTGTGCTTTATTCCATACCTTGCGAGAGCGTTCAGCACGATGTTCTGCACCTCATCTACAGACGCGCTATCGAAGACGCTTATGTTTCTTGAGGTCTTCCCCTTGTATTTGCCCTTGTCCAGCTCGTGAATAACGATCCTTATTCTCTTCTGGCCCTCATTGCTCATATCAACCTATTAACAGCACTAGTATATTGATCTTGTGCTTTCAACCCTTTCGTTAATTAGATCTCAAAACAATAATTTTTATCGAGATCGAAACGGTCTAACAAATTTATTTTTTGGTGAAGTCAATCAACGCTAGCGGTTTTATAATCAAATGCTGATTTGCAAGGGTGCAAAGAACAGCAACTATTGAACAAATAGAGAAACAAGTTTATTCTGGCATGACACTCGTGACAGAGAGAGAATTCCAGCAGTTCGTGAAGAAGCATAAAGAGGTCAAGATAGAGAATGTTTCAATTCCTATTGGACAGTCCTTACGTATAGACAAGTATGCCCCTCCAGAGAGTTATAAACACGAGTCGTTTACAGTATGGTCCTTCCCGGACAGGGGAGACTGGTCCACACACGATGGCAAGTATAGAGGTAATTGGAGCCCATACATTCCGCACAACCTCATATGGAAGTACACGGAGAAGGGAGACCTTGTTCTTGACCAGATGATGGGCAGCGGCACTACACTTGTAGAATGTAAACTGTTAGGCAGGAATGCTATTGGGATAGATGTTAATCCCGGTGCGGTTATGGTTGCTTTGGACAGATTGAATTTCGATTATGACAGCAAAGTTACAATCAAAACGTATTCTGGAGATGCACGCAACCTGAACAAAGTCGAGGATGATAGTATAGATTTGATTGCAACTCATCCCCCTTATGCAGGCATAATTCCATACTCAAGAGCCCAGATCAAGGCTGATTTATCTGCATTATCTATAGACAACTTCCTTCGGGAGATGCGTATAGTTGCTGAAGAGTCTTTCAGGGTTGTAAAGCCCGGGAAGCATTGTGCAATCTTGATAGGCGATACCAGAAGACATAGACACTACATCCCCATATCACACAACATACTGCGCATGTTCCTTGACGCTGGCTTTATCTTGAAGGAGGATATCATCAAAGTGCAGCACAAGACAAAACGCACCAGGGAAGCATGGCGTGGTTCGAACTATGACTTTTACAAGATCGCACACGAGCATCTTTACATTTTCAGAAAACCTGCAAAAGGAGAAAAGACTAGTCAGTTCAAGCACAGCATGAATTTATTCTGAAATCACTCCTTATCAACCAGTTTCATAAATTCCTCCGTGTTCATTTCAACATCAGCAGTAATCTTCTTCAGGAGTCGTCGATCAATTTCTTCTCCAGCATGAACAGTAGTTGTTCTTCCATCTGAATGTTTTAGAAACACGTAGACTCCCTTTTGTATGTCTTGGCTCAAAGTCTAGTTTTACAAGTGTCTTGATAACCTTCTGTGCTTTTACAGGATGGAGTTTAGTCACACCCGAACTTTCTTGAGAGCAATGAACTTTCCAATTTCCAATTCTTTTCTTCCAGCTTCAAGATAAAGCTCGATCACTTCTTTTGGTCGCTTATTAAGTTCCTTAACGGTCTTAGCCTGTGTGTGGCAACCAGGAAGTTCTACCACACTTCCAATAAAGTATCCATTCTCTCCTTTGTCTATTACAACATGGAAATCGTGTTGTAGTGACGCTTTCAATTTAATATATACTCTAATTTTAGATAAATAAGTGTCAAGTCACTTCATATCATAAGCGCCCTTCCAGACCTTAGTGCCTGGAGGAGTTATCACAATACGTTCCTCGCCAAGTCTTGCGATGTCGCCTTCAACAGTTTGTGCAAACTTGTACAATTCCTCAACTGCTTTTCTCAATTCTTCGATATCTTTCTGTGCCAATGGCGTTACTCTAATTATGACAACCATCTGCTTCTTCACGTCCTGTTTTATCGCATCTAAATCCGAAAGATCTCTTAGCGTTATAGCTTTGACATAGGTAGGAGCCTTATGAGCTTGCATAATTAATCAATGGCACCTCCTCGAGCAGATAACCTTTGAGTATCAACAATGGTTAACATCAAGCTTAACAAGACTAAATTCTATATGAATTTAGCTCTTCACTGTTCGCTGATGAGACAGAAATCTCCTTCAAATCCTTGTTATTTCTTATTACTACAGCACATGTTGTATCTTTTGGAGCGTCTGAATATCTATGAACTATCGAGGCAGAAAAAACCAGTATGCTTTCATCATATACGCCTCTTAGAAGTGCAACTGGACCCTTGTAATCTTTAGCTTCCAACAATAAATCACCGGGCATTGCCAGTGAAGTGATAACATTATTTTCGTCTTCGTTTCTTCCAACAATTAATTTTGCATTTTTGTTTATTCTGAAGTGTCTACCGAACTTCAGCAGTTCGGTATCATTTAATGTGGGCTTATCAACATGTTCAAACAAATCTTCAACTCTCTTCGCAAACTGTGGATCAGTAAGCAAGCAACCCCCAGCGGAATTTGGATAGTCAGTTATTCCAAGAGTTTTCGCGAGCTCAATCTGTGTCTTTCTTGTCCTTCCCTTGATGCTCAGCAATTGTTCTCTCTTTACAAAACCCGATTTTTCAGCTTCTGTTGGTTCAAGATGTTTCGCAGACAATGGCCTTAGCACTTTTCCATCCAACCCAGTTTCATGCTCGATTATCTTCAACGCTCGAGGGTTTTGGCTCATAGGTCTTTGCTCCAAGACTTCTCCCGTTACTATGAATTTCGCATCAATCTCCTGCATGTAATCTTTCGCAACTTTAAACATCATTTCTCTGCAGTCTATGCATGGATTCATGCCGGAGCCGTAACCATGTTTTGGATTCTTTAGCATCTCCAGATATTCATCGCCCAAGTAAACAGTTTTCAGATCAACACCCAATTTCTCCGCTACTTCTTTGACTCTAAAACCGCAGCCGTGACCGCAATCAAAATCGCAAAATGGTGTTTTGATTGCAACGGCCTTGACATCTACTCCCTGCTCGATCATTAATTTGACCGCAAGAGTACTGTCCAAGCCTCCCGATAACAGTGCAACGGCTTTTGGTTTTTCGGATTTTTCTTCCATTTAGCAGACTGGGAATGTAACCACTATAAATGTTGTATAGCCATATCTGTCATGTAGCAAAGCTAAAAAGCATAGAGTAATTCATTTCTCTACATGTCAAGGAACAAGATTCTTCTGGAAGAGGCTTCCAAGATCAAGTGTAGAAACATTGTTGCCTTCGAGCCAGAGAACATATTTTACATGACTGGTTTCTGGGGTGAAGTTATAGCATTGTCTAACGGCAGCGGTATGAAGTTAATTGCACCGAAACTGGAGGCGGAGAGAGCGAGAAAAAGCAGCAGGAACTGCAAAGTTATCGAGTCGGAAAGGGGAAGCGATATGTTCAAATCTCTACTGTCTAATTTGAGCAATGGCAATATTTGTACGGATTGCAATGATTATGCAACAATAGAAAAGATCAGGCAGAAAATCGGAAATAGGCTAATTCACAATGTAGAGCCATTTTACAGGGCAAGAAAGATCAAGGATATCAAGGAAATACAAATCATAGCAAAGGCGAGCAGGATACTTGATAAATTATTTACAATATGCGAAAAAGAGATCAGGCCAAATGTAACCGAAAAACAGTTGCAGGCTACGCTGCTTTATGAGGCTATGAACATGGGGACATACCCGCCCTCGTACAGATTCACCGTATCTCCGTTGATAATTGCTTCAGGCATGAATTCTTCGTTACCCCATGCAGAGCCGACCGATAGAAAGGTAAGGAAGGGCGATCTGGTTACGGTAGATCTTACGTTACGATATAATGGGTATATTGCAGACGCAACCAGAACCTTTGGAGTAGCAACAATAGACTCTGAACAAAAGAAGATCTATCATATAGTAAAGGAAGCTCAAGAGCAGGGGTTGGATGCAGTTAAAGCTGGAGCAAAATGTGGTGCAGTTGATGCTGCCTGCAGATCATTTATCAAAAAAGCAGGGTATGGAAAATACTTCATTCATTCTACAGGTCATGGCATTGGTGTGGAAGTTCATGAGCCACCATGGCTGAGGATGAAAAATGACGAGATATTGCAGAAAAATATGGCAGTTACTGTTGAACCTGGAATCTATCTACCAAACAAATTTGGTGTCAGGATTGAGGATAGTCTTATAGTGGACAAGAAGGTACGTGTATTGAACAAATACACGAAGGATTTGATAATTCTGTAATAATCATCTAGTTTCTAGGTGATTTTCAACTTCTTTCAATAACACTCTTGCGACACTCTGTTTGGATTGAATTGGTAAATGTTGTATCGTTTTGTTCTTGTCTATAATGAAAACTTCACTTGTATCTGAACCCATTTCAGAACCTTTTCTACCAACATCATTCGCAACCATTAGATCAGCGTTACACTCTAACATCTTTTCGTAAGCATTTTCTACCAGCTGTTCATCGCTAACATCATTATCAGCTTTAAATGCGACCAGAAATGTTCTTGGACTTACTTTCTTTACACGATCGATTATCTTGCTTGTGGTTTTGAGTGTTATCGTTATCTGTTCCCTACTCTTCGTTTCTATCTTGGCGCCTTTAGGACTCTCAGGCTTGAAATCCGATACAGCAGCTGTCATTATAGCTATATGATACTTGCCTCTTTCTAGCTCGTTAACTACAGCTCCCATCATCTCATCGCTAGTTTTTACATTAATTATATTCGCACCACCAGGCAGTTCGGCATAACCATGGCCATACACGATCGTAACATTAGCACCCATACCTACAGCTTCTTTAGCTATAGAAGTTCCAAGCTTTCCTGACGCAGGATTTGTTATAACTCGTATTGGATCTATGTGTTCTAACGTTGCTCCAGCTGTAATGAGAATGTTTTTGCCCTTTAACTGCGAATTACTCCGCATCTTTGCAAGAACTGCATTAAGTACAATTTCCAGGTCAGCGACCTTGGCCTTCCCCTCTACAATGTTTGGTTCTATAAACTCAACCAAACCTTTCAATTTCTCTATATTTTTCTGCAAAATTGGATTATCATACATGGCTTCATGCATGGCAGGAGCGATCATTATAGGAATTTTGGAACCTAGTGCGACGCTTGCAACCGAAGTTACAGGAGTGTCGTCTATGCCGTTAGCTATCTTACTCATTGTATTTCCTGTGCAAGGATATATCAAGATCAAATCTGACCTACCATAATCTGCAAGTTGTATATGTTCCAGCTTCCACGTTAGTTCGGTAACAACATCGTTTCCAGTTGCCCACTTCATAAGATCAGATGTTAGAAGTATACTAGTCGATTTGGCCATGACAGTGTAAACATCCGCACCATGACGCATCAGTAGCCTGGCAAGGTCAACTGCCTTGTAAGCAGCAACACTTGCAGTTACACACAGAACGATCTTCTTTCCCTTTAATTCATCGCCATCTGACCCAATAATATCTTTTGAAGGATGTTCGCTCATGCGCTCCTCAACTCCTTCATCAAAGCATTAAGCTCTTCCTTCTCCATATGAAACGTATTCTCTTCTGCAGGAAACTTTTCGGCTACGACATCATCCCTGAACAAAGTTAAAGCACTGACCATCTCCTGCGACATTTCCGCATAACGCTTTGCAAACTTTGGCTTAACCTGCTCATATAATCCCAGCAGATCATGTATTACAAGAACCTGACCATCGCAAACATTTCCCGCACCTATCCCGATAGTTGGCACGCTTACCGTATCGGTTATTATCTTCGCAACTTCAGAAACAACCTTCTCAAGAACTATTGTGTATACACCAGCTTTCTCGAGGGCTTTTGCATCCTTTATCAGCTGCAGCGCGGATTGTTTGCTGTTGCCCTGAACTTTGTATCCCTGCCAGAGCATCGCGGTCTGCGGTTTCAAACCTATATGGCCCATGACTGGAACTCCAGCTCTAACTATAGCTTGAACAGTATCAACAACTTCCTCTCCGCCCTCGATCTTTACAGCTTCCACTCCAGCTTCTTTGACGAACCTACATGCATTCCGAACAGCTTCGGTAACATCGACCTGATATGACATGAAAGGCATATCGGCAACTACCATCGCTCTTTTACTTCCCCTAGAGACTGCCTTGCAAAACAACATCATCTCTTCCATTGTAACTGGTGTGGTTGTTTCGTAACCGAGCATGACCATACCCGCACTATCTCCTACAAGCAAAATATCAATGCCAGCCTTGTCACAGATACTTGCAGTAGTAAAATCGTATGAAGTAAGCACTGTTATCTTTCTTTTCTTCTTCATCGATAATATCTCATCGACTGTAACTTTCGCCTTGCCGTTCTGCATTTTAATCCCTTGATTTCAATCCCTTCAAAATGTGCTGTAAACTCTTCTCCAGATTTTTAGCATTATCAAAATCATTTGCCAACTTTTGCAGTTCGCTTTTCCGTAACTTAGCCAACCGAATCGCAAGCTCAACCATCTTAGGCATTGCTCTTACAACATTATCGATTATTATCACGCTCGCCTGCTGCGAAGTTCTTGACAATGGATTTAGATCTATTGCAATGACTTTCTTTCCCATTTTTACCAGTGCTTCTGTTCTGTCACCATCCTCCAACGGGACCAAAACTACATCTGCGGTGTGGATACCATCAGGATCAACTCGCCTTCTATCACTCATCAATTCAGGTATAGTAGTTGTTGCCCTGCTACCAACACCGTAAACCCTGCTGGCACCATTTGCTTTTAGAAGTTTCTCAATGGCTACCTCCCTTTCATATGTTCTGTAGAATAAATTAACCTCGATTTTAGCTCTAGTAAGTTCTGCCAGCTCTACAATTTCCCGCGAACATAGGCTTGCTGTGTTACCGTTCACAGAAATAACGGGTCTTTCGGCAAGCATCATGAGAGCAACCGCAGATTCCGCTGCCTTGTGAGCTTCTTCCGTAGTTTTCTCCCCAATCAAATAGTCAAACGCCTCACCCCTACCATGAGCAATCAGCCCCTCCTCAACAACAATGCCCTTTCTGAAACCATCTACAAGCAATTCCCGTATCTGAAGCGACTTTGCGCGCGGATGGTTTTCAGGAATATTTCGTAACATCAGAACATCCTAGCTCCCTGATAATCTATATCGCATATCAGCAGCTCGCCGTTGTATTTGCCAAGGATTCTTTGTACATCTCTAACAGAATCATTCTTCACTATAGAAAATACAGTTTCACCAAACATAGCAGTCGAACACTTGTATCCGTTTGCAAGCATTTCATCAATAACTTGCTGGCACCTATCACTTACGAAACCTATCGACCCTGCGAACTGAAGTGACATATCTAGAAAGTCATTAGCAGTTCTTGTTTTTACAAGCTTGCCCAACATTTTGCCGCCTAGTCCGTTGATCAGTGATATCTTGTTAGTAAGAAACTCCTTTGTCAACATAGGTGCAATGCAGAGTATCGCCGCTTTTTGATCTAGCAATGGAATCTTTTCTACTACACCAACTCCAGGCGCTCCAGCATTCAATCGCATTTCAAAACCACCGTGGTATTCTGCCAAGACCGTTCCGACACCGCATCGGCACGCAAGATCGGCCTTGTGCGCAATCTGTCCAGCCTCGACACGGCTTAAATCAGTGTTAAGAGCCTTGTTTAGCGCCAATGACAAACTTAACGCTGCTGCGCCACTCGAGCCCAAACCATAACCAACAGGAATTTCCAGATAATGTTCGACCCTAATATCAAATGGCTGTCTTACAATCCTAAGATACTCTTCAACTACATATCTAGACACCTCTGCATCTTCAGCAAACTTCCCATCAATGAAAATGGAAAAATTATTTCTGGCAGCTCTTTCTGCATGAACTACTGTCTTGACCCCTTTGCTGATGCAGAAACCAGCGCCTCTGGATCCTGTCAGAACAGGATCATTTGAAGCAGTAGGAAATTCTACAAATCCTGTGATATGTCCAGGAGAAAATGCAATAGCAGACCCCATTTGGAAATCTATTGTATTCCCAAATATATATAAATGATGTATAAAATATATAAACTAGTATAAACATGACTAGATACGCTCGAAGGTTGCAAAAGATCGGGAGTAGCGTTCTTGTCTCGCTTCCAAAAGACTGGATCAGACACAACAAGCTTGAAAAAGGCAACACCGTTGTTGTGGAAGTTGGTAAAGATAACGCGATCGCTATCTATCCTTCTGGTACCGAGCAGGAAGAAGCAAAAGAAGTTATCATTCCATATCCATCACCGTATGCTGAAGCTATTGTTAATGAAATCACCGGTGCATATTTGCTTGGCTACGATCTTATCAAGGTCAAAGCCAAATCTAGCATTTCATATGATTATAGAGAAAAGATCAAAGAAATTATAGGAAAGATGGTCGGCATAGAAATTGTTGATGAAGACGCATCTAACATAACTGCGCAGTTCCTGCTCGATGCAAGTACGCTTGATCCAGAAAAAATCTTGAATAGAATGAGCGCGATCGTTTCTGGAATGTACAAAGACACATTGGCATCGTTAACAAACAGAGATTCCAATATATTAAAGATAATTGCAAGGAGAGATGACGAAGTAGATCGCCAGTACTTCCTGCTTGTAAGGCTTATCAGAAGCGCAATGATGGATCAGAAACTAGCAAGCAAGTTGAACCTAAGCAACATAGATATTCTTGACTACAGAATTGCTGCAAACCTCTACGAAGCCGCTGGCGATGCCGTCGTTGAACTTGCTAAGGCCATTATGAATTCAGGTCAGTTGAAAAAACTTGGTAATTTGCAAGATACTGGAGAGTTGATAGAATCAATACAGGACACAGCTGTTCGGGCTTTTTCAGAAAAGAACAGAGCGGACTCGATAAAAGCCATAAAACAGTACACAAAATTCAGTGATTTGCTTGATTCTGCGAAACAAAACGCTCCTGCTAATGTATTGAACATAATTTACGCGATGGATAAGATAGCTAGGTGCTGGATTGATGTTGTAGACCTTGTAAAACCCCTGCCCCCTGCCTAGATTCAAGCAGAATAATCACTGCTAATCAATCTGCAAATATGCATTTTGAATCTATTTAATCCGAATATGCTTCTAACTCCATTCCCTTCTTTACAGTCATTCATTAGCTTTCATGAAATGAATAGGCATACATTGGCAAATTCTGAGGCGCCATAATACATGATCACGCATGATCGCATATACCATGTCTATATAGTTTGTTAAAGTATAATTATTCAAATCGTCTCTTGTTACTTTTGTAATCATAGCGCTTATTACTATGGGGTGATCTTTTAACCGCGTTGAAGTGGAGAATTATTGCTATAGTGGCAAGTATAGTCCCGTTATTCATCATAGGTGCTCTGCTGGATGTCGGGCCTGAGGACATTCTAGCAGTTGGTATAGTGCCTTTTGTTTTGGCCAGTGGCATTGCGATCGCAAAACTACTGATCCAATGCGTAAGATATCATTACTACATCAACAGTTTTGTTGGTCCTGTTGCAAGCATCCGTCAGAATACTGAAGTTAGAATAGGAAGTGAATTTGTCACGCTAACAACACCAGCATACATTGGAGGAGAGTTCGTTCGAGTTGCGTGGTTGAACAAAAAAGGAGTGCACCCTGGAAAGGGTATGTGGATAATAACTACAGAAGTCATCAGCGACGTACTTGTCGGTAGTGTTTTAGCGTTTATGGCAGCATTTCTAGCATTCATGGCCCAAGGCTATCTTGTTGCAGCCGGGATTGTTGTTATTACAGCTCCCATATTCGCAGCTTACATGGCCCTCCTAGTTATGTCATCGAAAAGAATCTTGCAGATGCCGAGGTTTACGCAACCACTTTTGTCAAAAGTCTTTGGTCCTGTAAAGGCAGAACAATGGGTCAAAAGTACGAACGATATACTGAAGGGACTTTGCGAGATGGCCAGAGAGAATTTGAGTTCGTCATCAATGAAGGTATTTGCCATAGGACTGATGCTGACATTTGCGGGTGCGTCATTACACGCTTTGACATTCATGGTTGTCGCAAATACAGCATCTGATATGGGATTTTTCGAGTCGTTAATGTCCGTGGCTGCTTCTGTGGCGATAAGTACGTTGCCGATAAGTCCTGGCGGTTCTGGCCTTAGCGAAGCAGGTATAGGTCTTTATCTCGCTACCTTTGGGATTGATGCAACAACATTTGGTAGCATAATAATTACATGGAGGATAGCATCATATCACGTACCGTTAGTGGTAAGCTGGATAGTTTTGATGAAACTCGCAGCTGGTAAGATCGATAAACCGCCTGTGGCAACCTAGTAAATTCCATCTGCTTAGAACATATATTCAAACTGTAATATGAGCTGAAAGACTCTTTGAGTTAGAAATGTAAACGAACTATTCTTCGGAATCATCTTCGGTTACGGTTGGAGCAAGATCAGATTCAACATCCAGCAACTGCAATGATTCCAGCTCAAACTGATAGATACCATCCATATCCATATTCAGATTCTCTTTAAGGAATTTAACGAGTTTGTCGCTCAAAGGCGCTTTCAATATTTTTACTTTGTAGCCATAAACGAAACCTTTCATCAGGTCGCCCATTTTTATGTTCTTAGGCAAGCTCACTGTTACAATGTGCTTCCCGACAGGTAGTTTTTCGTAGAACTGCACATCGGCCTTTCTGTTCTCTTCATCTAGTTCAAGAAAGTATCCAGTTCCCTCGTAAGTTCCTACTTGCTTGAATGAGGAAGGTGTTATCGAGTTTATCTCTTCCTCTGCCCATTTTGGAAGTTCACTGCTCATTGGTCTGCCTATGAAAAATTGACTACTTATACATTTTTGCTCCGGGGTCTATTGCACGTTCATAGACTTGCAATCCAGTTACATACTAGGTACTCAGCATTACTGTGTGCATTTATAGTTCTAAAATACATTTCAGCATGAGTAAACATAAAAAGATTGAAAAGAAGTTTAGGTTTTTTGAGGAGATTTCTTGCTAGACTGCCACCATTCAAGATACTCGTCTTCTCGGCTCTTCTTCTTCTGCGGTCTTAATTTATCCTTTATATCGTCTATTTGCTCCCTAGTAACATAAAGACCGCACTTTTTACATGCAAATTTCTTTGTATCTGGCTCGTAGTGCAGCTCTCCAGCGCATTCTGGACAGGAATTTGTTGGCACTTCAGGGAACCTCCTTCGGAACTATATAAAATCGTTCCCACGTCTATTGCAAATAACTCATGCAGAGCGGTTGCCACATCTGGCACAAAACTCGCCCTGATAATCCCTTCCATGTTCGGTTTGCAGCCCGCAGATCTTACAGTAAGCATACCAGACATCGCCTACCTTTGCTTCTACAGTGGTTTCTTTCTTTGCAGGCCTTTCAACCTCGCTTCTCGTTTCTGATTTGGGCTCGTATATGATCTGTGGTAGTCTCCTCGACGTTTCTATCAGCTGTCTCAACAGAAATACTATCTCCTGGAGTTTTCCATTGTTATTTGATGGAGCTGTTGTTGGCATTGTTGTTGGTGTTAGAGAATTCCTTAATTTTGAGTAGCGTAACAGTACAAACAACGCGAATGCTGCTAACAAGAAACTACCAATTATCGTTACCAGTATAATCGCAAGATAGCCTCCAGAAATGTCAAACTGACCATCTCTTTTACGTTCAAAATCATCGATCTTGGTATTCAACTCATCTATCTTCGCATTCAGCTCCGCAATTTCGTCTTCTAATGCCTGACGTATGGAACCAGCGCCAGCTACTTCAAGCCTAAATTCTGCTAATTGTAGGTTCGTATCTCTTGCAACTATGCTTGGCGCATAAACACCGGGACAAATCATTTCATCTACGGTTATTGTCAATATTGACTCAAAATTCGTAGTTCCTTTTGGTGGATCGAATACAGCACTTATCCCTTCTGGCAAACCAGTAACATCCAGTGATATAACCTCTGGCGCTTTATCCTTAGATATAACGGAAACATCAAAAGTAGTTGAATCGCCTGGAATCACCTTCGCACTTGCAGGGTCGACAGTAACAGTGTAGTTTGATGCCACCGCAGATACAGGTGGGTTAGTTAACACAACACAAGTTACTGGACTCCCTTCTCCATTAGCGTCTCTAATAACTAGAGTAGGCAAAAGAACAACTAATGTTAGAGCAAATAGTGCAATGTACACGTCCACGTGTTTTTCCATCTTTCTCACATCTCTAATCTATGATCATGATTAATTTTGATTGTATATATTTGGGAGTCATCGTTTATTTATGACATGGATTTCTAACACTGGTTTTAGATACTAGGATTGTTTCTCAAAGTTGAGTTGATCTGGCGCACGGACTTTTATCATCATCCCGTTTTGGTCCGTTCGCCCATCGAAACTGCCGTGCACCAGAACAAGCTAATCTAGCAAAATTGCAATTAAAAGTATTCGGATTCCATCTACAAGGAAGGCTTAGATGAGTAACAAGGTTACAGAGGATATGCTTGAAAATATGTAGATTCTGCGTCAGATGAATAAGGTTGGCAAATAACACACATTGAGAGAAATACTAAGATAATGGTCTTTCGGGTCGTCCCCCACTAAATGTTGGTAAAAATTTTATTATACCGTTAATTGCATCGACCCTAACCCATCGGCTAGAATTGATTACAGGCAGATCACTCGCTGGACTGTCTACGAGCGGTATATTCGCAATGGCACATCCCGATGCCGTAGTTATGTCTGCTTTGTTGCACACCATAGCTTTAGGAGCTACGTTGTTACCCTTCAACGCATAAATGGAATATGCACCAACACTACTTCCGACAGCATTTGGGAAAACAAGTACCTTATTTGCAATTTTCTTATTGTAGAGCTCATGCCTATCATCCTTAACAATACCACTTTTCAGATCTATCATGGTAAGAAAGTTTATTGGCTCTTTTGTAATCAATGCCACTCCTTCACCAATACCCTTTACTATTATTCTACACTTCATTTACATTCTTCCCTCACTATGTCCTTCAAACTCTTCAAGCATACGCCGACTTTGTTAGAATTGTTAAGGTAGTAAGCGCCCTTGATACTGTTAGTAATGACGCTGTCAACTTCATTTCGATCTATCAAGGGCGTTAGACATGTGCAACAGTCGCACAACATCTCTCCACCAGCCTTTATGATTTTTTCAGTATAACCTAGCTTCTTAGCACTCTCATAAGCAGCTCTGGCGCAAAATATCAGGCATCTTTTCCTGAACTTCTTACCATGTACCATATCTGCTAGCAACGACAGATCGTCAACACCGAGCTGTGGACTGCCAAGAGTTATAACATCTCCCTTCTCGCTCGTATGTAATTCATCGCTTATCTTTCTGGCTTCCTCGTTTCCAAACTCGATCGTTTCGCCAGCTTTTCCATGAGTAAACATTCCGCATGAACCTGATGTTCCTAGAGCCGCAGAAAGCGATTTTGCGTTTCTCTTGCTCAAATTATCGATACCAGAAAATGCGACAGAATTGTTGGAGACCTTCCCAGCAAAGTATCCCAAAAGACCGTAATCCACTTCATTGCCCAATTCGTAATTGACCTTAATGCCCATGTTCGGCTTCCTCAGTTCTTCAACCCTTAACTCCGAATACGGTGCTTTGCCAGTTAGTGAACTTGCAAGAGCGCTCAAGGCGCTCTCCTTGTTGGTCCTTAAACCTGCTACTGAATTTGCATAAACAGCAGCATTGCTTTCCGCAAAACTAACATCAGTTCCCTTGCTTGGGAGATCAAAGACCTCATATGGAATGCATGTAAACGATCTTGTCACGCCCATACGGTCGTAAGCACCGACAATTCTGTTCTGTTTGGCAATAAACTCGTTGTTCAACTTTAACGAATTAACTTTGACAGGATCGAAACCCATTGGGTTAATTGTCGTTTTGACAGCTACCTTGCCATCATTACTCAATTTTTCAAGAAACTCAACACCAGAATCCCCGATAGTATTATAGTTAACGCCAGAAACATGCGCCCACTTTATTGGTACAAGCTTCTTGGCTTCTGTGGCCTCGCCTATGGCAAGCAAGATCCTGTAGGCCGTGGCTAATGCATCTCCATGTTCACCTTTTAATGCCTTCTCCTCATCACTTGTTAATTGCAACGGTCACACTTGCCCTCTTCACAATAATAATCTTTCAGAAATATGTAAAGAATAATAACAATCACTCTGCTTTGTTACTAAGATGGACATTCAGAAGATGCTTGACACAATGATTGAAACAATAAACAAGGTAAAACCACCTAGGTTGACTGCATTGAAAGAGCTGCAGCAGGAAGAGAGCGGAGATCCGTTGCAGATATTGATAGGTACAATACTCTCTGCAAGAACAAGAGACGAAAACACGACAGTAGCTGTTCGAAACCTGTTCACAAAATACAAGACTGCTGAACAGCTGGCAAATGCAAACACAAAGCAGATTGAAAAATTGATCAAATCTACAGGCTTCTATCACGTCAAGGCAAAAAGGATCAAGGATGTTGCAAATAGGCTCATAGAAGAGCATGCAGGAAAAGTTCCTGACAATATAGATGAACTGCTCTCCCTACCGGGTGTTGGAAGAAAAACTGCTAACTGTGTTCTCGTTTACGCATTTAACAAGCCTGCCGTACCAGTTGACACGCACGTTCACAGGATTTCAAACCGTTTGGGCCTAGTGGAAACAAAAACGCCTGAACAGACAGAACTGGAACTGACATCAAAAATAGACAAGAAATACTGGACAAAGATCAATGATACCTTCGTCATGTTCGGACAGAATATCTGTAGGCCAGTGGGGCCACTTTGCGATCCCTGTCTGCTAAAACGAAGTTGCAAGTATTACAGGCAGCTCAAGTCCTCTTCTTGAGCTTGATCAGTGTTAAAATTATGCCGCCTGCTGCAGCAGCCAAAACGGCTGGTATCATCATTATCGGATTCTCAAGTGGATTTCCTGAAATAACATCAAACACAAGCTGCCCCCCAAATGTGCTAGCAGATGCATCCGCTGAATCCCTGCCGTAAACCTCTACGGTGTTAAGAATGAATGGTCCTATCTTAAGGCGGTCTGCAACATTTCTAATTCCATTGCTTACACTCAACCTATCGTTCTGTATGTACGATACCATTACGGGCTTGTCTTCAACCCAAGCGTTTTCGCTTTCATAAAGTACAGAGTATCCTATCTCCTTGTTTGATAGCGCCAGCCAGAACTTGTGCGTCGCTGCACTGAACATCGCAACTTCAACATGATTTTCGTCTGCTGCTTTTTCCTTGAGTCGAACGACAACTTTCGCTTCTGGATTCTCGGAATTGTATAACAGTTCGTTACGTATTGTTAATATCCAGTCTCCCATATGTTGTGACGGAAAAGAGTAATGGACAGGATTATGTCTATCAGCATTTGCTGCTGTGTACGGTATTGTTATACTCTCAACCTTCCGTGTTTCCTCTTGTGCATAAACAATATTTACAAAGGATGCTAGTATCAAACATAACATTACAAAAGCTGTAAACTTCATCTGAAAGACACATTTAGAATCAGTAATAAAAACCTAATTTGACTAGTAACTGCAGTTTTAAATGATATAAAAAATTTGGTGCCTCTTCATATACCAAACGTGGCTTCACGATCTTAATTAAATGATTGTCTAGCACGATGATGAGGACGCTCTCTGTTTTCTCTGTTATCGAAGGTCTTCCTTGGTGGAGGGCTATCATTCTCATGTCCTGGATGGGATCTGATGTGGGTCCAGTATTCTGAATTTGAAATTGCGTTCTTACAAACTGGACAGTTTCCCAAACCACACTGATGATGGCCAACGAAGTCCTGATGGATAACTAAATTGCACTTATCGCATCGAGTCTGATTTTGCAACATACCGTCCTCTTTACTACACGTAGGATTAGAATGTATCTATTATGTAACAGTGCTGTATCTAATACCTAATTTAATCAAGTTTTACCAGAAACTTTAGGATTGACACGACTTTTATTAATCACTTTGCATGAGATCGAGCAGGTGAATCATAAGAACTTCAGGCACGATAGGTAGTTACCTTATTCAACAACTCCATGCGCGTGGAGTACGTCATGTTTTTGGTGTTACTGGGGATTACGTGCTTGGTTTTTATGATCAACTTAGTCATAGCAAAGTTGCTGTTAATACATGCGGTGAAAAGAGTAGTTTAAACTACGGAACTCATTAACTTACAAACGGGTCATTCCAGTTTATTATCAGGTCAGCTATTTCGGGTCGCATCAAAAGTTCTGGAGGTCTTTCTCCGCTGGTTACCATCTGTCTCAACTTTGTACCGCTGAGCTCCAACCTATGCTGTGCGTCATGTGGACATGTCTTCTCACTTGTAGTGCTCATGCATACCTTGCAGTAAAAGAACGCCGGGAAGAAGACTGGTTTTATTTCAAGGTCTGGATAGTCCTTGAAGATCTCCTGCGCTGCAAATGGATGATAGTAATTCCCAACACCAGCATGATCCCTTCCAACTATAAAATGCGAACAACCAAAGTTCTTGCGCATTATTGCATGCAGAATAGCTTCCTTTGGTCCGGCATAGCGCATTTCGGTATGCAGTGTTACGAACATCACGCTTGCCTTTGGATAATAACCATCGATCAGTGTTTCATATGCTTTTATGATAACTTCGTCCTTGAAATCTCCGCTCTTTTTTCTTCCTATTAATGGATTCACCAACAAACCATCAAAGATGTTCAGCGCCGCTTTCTGCAGCATTTCATGGGCAAGGTGCGGTATGTTTCTTGTCTGGAAACCAACTACGGTCTTCCACCCACGCATCCTGAATTCATCTCTTGTAAGCGCAGGTGAAATTCTGTGCTTTCTGAGTTCGCTGCCATCTATTCTGTCCATCAGGTCAATTCTCCCTCCAACTAGCATGTCCTTCATTTCTAATGTTTTGGCAACGCCAGGATGTTTCATATCATCCGTTTGATAAACCGATTTTGCCATCTGAAGTTTGTCAAACTTGAAAATATCTTCGACATGAATCATTGCAAATATTCTTCCGCTTTCATCCTTTATGATAACGTCATGAGAATCTTTCATATCCTTCGCTGTTTGCTCATCAACATCAAGCACTATTGGAACCGTCCACGCAATTCCGTTTGAAAGCCTTCCACGTTTGAGTACATCCGCAAAATCATGGCTTAGCATGAATCCTTCTAATGGGCTAAAGATACCGTCAGCAATATTCTCTATATCGTTAACAAGATCGCTATCTACTGTAACACTCATTAAATTTTTAGCATCATTACGTGCCCTTTCTAGCGCCTTTCCAGACAGTACTCTGTTTATCAGCACACCACCGTGTGGAGCAGGAATACCACTGCTCTCGCTCAAAACAGATCACTTCTTCTTCAGGGGGTTGAAGTGCAAGCCGCATTCTTTGTGGGCGTCTTGCTCCCACCACCATCTTCCAGCTCTAAGATCCTCTCCAGGTTTTATGGCCCTCGTGCAAGGCTCGCAGCCAATGCTTGGATATCCCTTATCATGTAACTTGTTGTATGGAACGTCATTCTTCTTTATGTACTCCCAAACATTCTCCCAGCTCCAGTCAGCAAGCGGATTCAATTTTACAATATTATTATGTCCAGAGTCGATCTCAACCTTCTTTGCTACAGCTCTGGTAGAAACCTGATCCCTTCTAAGACCAGTTATCCATGCGTCCAACTTGCTCAAGGCTCTGTTCAAGGGATGCACCTTCCTTATTTCGCAGCATAATTTCCTGTTTTCAACGCTGTGGTAGAAAAGGTTCAGACCACGTTCTCGAACCATATCTTCTACCTCTTTCTGATCAGGAAAGTAAGCCTCGATTGTCATATCGTACTTGTCACGTATAGCGTCCATAACGTCATAAGTTTCCTGATTCAATCTCCCAGTCTCCAGAGTGAAGACTTTGGCATCCTTTCGTAGCTTGGCAAGCATGTCTATCAGAACAACATCCTCTGCACCGAAGCTCGATGCTAGAGCAACCTTTGGATGGAAAGTGTCCAGTGCCCACTTTAGAACTTCCTCCGCACTCTTACTCTCCATACCATCAGAAATCTTTTGCACTTCTTCATTAGTTATCTTGAGCACGTGTATCCCAACTCGAACTAGGCTTATAATTATTGCCCCTATTGAAGGTTTATCAGCGTTGCATATGCCTGATCGATATGCTGGAAAGCAGGGTACTTAGAAACAGCAACGAGTTCAACATTCCGTCTGGCAAAGATTATGGTTATGAGGCAATGTACTTTGGCGTTAACCTGATACTAATGCTCGAATACAGGCTGTCGTTTGATGTCGATGTGACTGAAGGCGATGATATTGAAGTGTTGATAGTAACAAGAAAGGATTTTCAACGATGGAAGAATAATGACGCGGTGGAAAGTGTTTATCAGAAGAAAGACAGAAACATAAACGATGTCTTCATTCCTTCAGTAAGCGATTCGTATGTATTCATACTCAACAACAGATATTCTGATAAAATGAAGAAGGTTAACATAGCATTAACTCACGTTTGGAAGCAAGAGATAAGATCACAAGATCAGGGATAGACTCGCGTAATAGTTCTTGGAAATAACGATGTGGCCCTGATATGCTTAAGGTTGCAGATCCATCTTACCGATCTTTCCACGCCGATGCCGAAACCGGCGTGTGGCGGCATTCCATATTTTCTTAGATCAACATACCACTGAAATGATTCTGGAGGCAGCTCCTGCTGCTTTAATCTTTCAATCAGCAAATTGTAATCATGGATCCTTTGCCCTCCAGTTGCTATTTCTCCAAAACCTTCTGGCGCGATCAGATCAGCTGACAAAGTTACCTTGTCATTGTCAGGCTTTGTCATGTGGTAGAAACTTCTCGCACTCAACGGGTAATCAGTAACGAAAAATGGCTTGTCAAACATTTTCGAAATTGATCTCTCAGCTTCAGTTGGTACGTCTTCTCCCCACTCAAAGTTGATGCCATTCTTTCCAGCAGTCTCTCTGGCCTCGTCATAACTTATCCTTGGAAACGGTTTTTCTGGAACGATAAATTTCCTCCCAAGGATTTCCAGTTCCTTAGCTCTCTTTTCTACGATTCTGCTACAAATGTAGTTTACAAGGTCTTCCTGCAGTTTCATATTTTCTGTCTGAGTATTATACGCAACTTCAGATTCGATCATGACAAATTCCGTAAGATGTTTTGCAGTTTTTGATTTCTCGGCTCTGAAGGCTGGCTGCATTATGAAGACCTTGCCGAACGCACAGACAGCTGCTTCTTCATACAGTTGCGCGCTTTGTGTGAGGTAAGCCTTTTTTCCAAAGTAGTCTATGCTAAATAATGTCGAGCCACCTTCGACTGCAGAGCCAACGATCGATGGAGCATTTATGTAAGTAAAATCACGCTCTGTGAAAAAATCAAAGGCAGCATTGATTAATTCCGATCGTACTTTCATTATCGAACTGCTCTTCCTTCCTCTTATGGACAAGTGTCTGTTATCGTAAAGAAATGCAGATGATTTTACGGCGCTCTTTGTTATGGGCCACTTTTCTGATAGCGCTATGATTTCAAAGTGCTGTACTGTTAGTTCCTTCCCACCAGGCGCTCGATGATCGTCACGCAACTGTCCCTTTATATTAACGGCAGATTCTATGGCTACGTCTTTCATCTTGTCTATGAACGCTTGATCGGTAACTCCTTTCTTTCCCACTATCTGTATATAGCCAGAACCATCACGAATAATCAGGAACAGCAGACCTCCCATCGTGCTCTTAGTAACTACCCAGCCGTTCAGCTCGACTGAGCTACCCTGCGCCAGCGCAAGAGATTCCTTGATACTCTGACTCAAATTCCAGATTCTATTTCAAACATCCTATTATAAGGTTAAAGTAGTTGGCTCGGTGTTTTCAGCGACGATAAAGATTCGTAAATGGGATTTTTGCACTTTGGCAACTGTCTATGGTCTAACCGGGTATGTTAGAGAACCTGCATGATTCAACTTCAGCTGAATCTAAGTTAACTACACATCGGAATGACAGGAATGTATGTTTTATTATCGGATTATCTGGAAGCTTGCCTAGATTCTCCCATATCTCTGTGAATGACACTTGATCTACTTTCTTGTCAAACACTCCTTTGTTATCAAGATTGCACTCAAAAACCTCTTTCTGTGATTCTATGGTCTTTACTATACTGCCTTTGTTAACTGTATTCATTTCCTGAGGATGGCCAATCGGTCTTTCATCGCAATTCCTGACGGGTACTATGTCATCTGCAGGTATTGAGCTTTTGCATTCTATCAGAGCAGCCTGCGTTGGGAGCTTTACACAGGTTATTGCGAAAGCATCCTTCTTGATTATTGATTGCGTGTTCATGTCTTCATATATTTCTGCTATTATGGTTACATCAACAATAACCGGTATATCTCCCTGCTCTAGGAAGCAGCTGAAGATCTGCTTCTCTGCATGTATTGTCTTTGCTATAGCTTTGCTCCTTATGGTATTCATTGATATCGGATCTTCAGGCTGTTTATCTTCGAAGTAACACGTTGATCCTATGGGTATTGTGTACGGAAAGTCATCTTGGTTTCCAGAGAAGACAAAAGGATCATCGCAGAACCTATCTGCTGGACTTGAGTTAAAGCATCCCTCACTAGGCTCATTGAACTGAGACCAGAAGTTGCCTCCAACAGGTAGAGGTTGATCGAACTCATTATTGCCGTCATCATCAAAGGGATCACCGGTATTGATGAAGTTGTTGTTGAAGATTTCGTTATCATCATTATCATCGTCAATTTCGATTCCGCCACTGGTAGTATTTATGATAGTATTGCCCTCGATGTTATTACCATTGTTACCCTCGTCGGTAAAGTCGATTCCATCGTCAGCGTTTATGATAGTGTTGTTCTTGATGTCATTATTCTCATTATCATCGTCAAGCTCAATCCCATCGTCAGCGTTTATGATGCAGTTGCCCTCTATAGTATTATTATCCTCATCACCCTCATTATCATCGTCAAGCTCAATGCCATCGCCACCAGAGTCAAAGATATTGTTGTTGAGAATGTTATTATCATCAAAGTCATCCTCCAGAAAAATGCCATCGCTACCTGAGTTGCGTATAGTGTTACCTTCAATGTCGTTATCATCATTATCATCGTCAAGTGTGATTCCATCGTCATTAGCATTTATGATGGTGTTGTTCTTAATGTCGTTATCATTGGACCCACAAAGGTCTATTCCATCATCATCAACATCGGTTATGGTGTTATTCCATATGGTATTATTGTTAGAACCTTCGAGGAGAATTCCATCACTAAAGTTGGTAATAGTGCAGTTCATTACTGTAACGTTATCAACATTGTTAAGAAAGACTCCACTACCTGTACCAGTTCCAGTTATTGTATGTCCATCACAATCTAGCGTGATGCCATCATCCGGTATTTCAATGGTTTCTGTTACATCAGTCGTGAGAGTGCAGATGTTATTTGTATCATCCCAGATTCCTATTGGATCAGTGGCATCCTGACAATCTCCTCCAGTAGCATCATCCAAGATGAACTTAGTACTCTCCCTAGGCTGTATGAATATCAGGTGCGACACTGACAGATCCTGTGTATAGGTATAACTTCCAGCTGTATCAGTTGTAAAAGCTACATGATTCGCATAACTATCTTCATACATGTGGTAAGTTGTTTCTGGAGCAAATCCACTGATAGTTATGGTAGTAGAAGAAGCAGACCCTTGCTCAATGCGCATAGTTATCATTTCAGGCACGGATTCAATCTCCAGAGTAATAGTCTCGGAACTGTCAAGGATAACGTTCAGGTAATTGCTATTCGTAACTTCAAAGTGTGTCCCTGTGCCTTCAACCATACCAAGCTCTTCATCCTCATCAGCTGCCTCAACCTCATCGTCTGCATGTACTAATACAGGTGAATATGCAAAGATAGATGCTATGAGCAATACAGCTATCACTATAGCTACTTTCATTTCCTCCATAGGTTATGATTTGTTCGAAATAAAGATGCAAGGATCTTCAACAGAAATTTTACGGTATATCATTACTATATTCTAAACATGTAATACTGCTTACTGAACAAAAAGGTAGAAAATCTGTTAGTCGTGTTACATCTTATGATGAGAGCTGTGGCTTGATACTGTTTTCATTAGCGTCCATAGCTCTGGCTTTATTTATCTGGACGTATGTTGGCGTTTTCCTGCTTTCTAGGCTATCTGTACACGAAATAATGAATGAAAATTTGCACATTATAACCTTATAATTTTACGGCGACGATTGGATTCGAACAACTAAATACAATTTTCATCTTGTTTCATTTGTAAGCTAATGAAACTCTTTGAAACATGTCTTTAGCAACATACAACATGATGATGGAAGAACGATCAATTCAAGATCCATATCTTTAGCAACATACAGCATAACAATGCAAGAAAAATAAAACTACAACACAAGTAATTACCGAAAATCAGTTTATTACTTTAGATCGCTGTGTAAACTTACTGCTTATCAGAAAAGGCTCACAATAATTAGTTGGGGGTGAAAAATTGCAATCGAACAAAGTAGCACCGGAATCACTAATGGAACAGGAAACCATACGAGCTGCGATGGAGTTGGCCAAACCAAGCGTTACAGTCATAGGCGCTGGTGGGGCTGGTAGCAACATACTATCGTGGATAAAGGAGCGTGGGATATCTGGAGGAAAACTTATCGCCGTTAACACAGACGCCGCGCACCTTAGCATCACAAAGGCTGACAGGAGGATCCTCATTGGTTCAAAACTCTGCATGGGTAGGGGCTGCGGAGGTTATCCAGAGAAGGGCAAACAGGCAACCTACGAAACCCTGCAGGAGATCGAACGTGAAGTAGAGGGTTCGAACATAATCTTCCTTTGTGCAGGCTTGGGAGGCGGAACCGGAACAGGCTCAATCCAGATACTTGCAGAAGAGCTCAAGAAGCTTACAGGAGCACTCGTCGTATCGGTCGTTACAGTACCATTCAATGTTGAAAGGTTCAGATACGACCTAGCAAAAGAGGCTCTTGACAAGCTGAAAACAGTTTGCGACACAGTAGTAGTAATCGACAACAACAGACTCACCAAAGTTGCTGGCAACTTGCCTTTACAGCAAGCGTTAGGCGTTGCAAACGAGCTTGTCGGTGAGTTCATCAGAGGAATTACCGAAACAATAACCACAGCAAGCCTGATCAACATCGACTTTGCAGATCTAACAGCCATAATGGAAAACCAAGGACTGGCAGCAATAGGCGTTGGAGTTAGAGACGGAGTTGACAGAATCGAAAAGTCAGTTAGAATGGCATTGGACACACAGCTATTGGACATAAAGGACATGTCATGCGCCAAGGGTGCACTAGTGCACGTAAGCGGTGGCGACGACATAACACTGGAAGAAGTCACAAGAGCTGGAGAATTAGTAACACGATCATTGCCACACAAAGTCAGAATAGTTTGGGGAGCAAGAGTTGACAATACCATGAACGGACACGCAAGAGTTATGGTAGTGTTGACAGGTGTAGAAAGTACATTCGGAGAGGAAGAAGAACAACCACAACCGCAACCACAACAAGTAGTAGTACAAGAACAGCCAAAGAAGAAGGGATTATTCTCATTCCTTCACTAAACGGGAGGAGAGAGGGGGTCTATGCAAGCCGCAAAAATAAAGCAGACCGAAGTGATGTGCATAAGAGTTGATCATACTCTGGCCGAAGAGCTCAGAAATGAGGCAGAGTATGTCAACATCTCACTTAATGTCCTGGTCAACCATATCTTCAGAAGATATGTTGAGTGGGACAGGGATGCTGGCAAACTCGGTTTCATACCAGTCACGAAGGAACTCTTCGCGTCGCTGATGGAAAAGTTAGATGATGCCCAAGTAGAGCAGATAGCAAAAGACGCAGTCAAGAACATATCAGATATCGTCATCTATATGCAGAAGAGATTCGACCTGCAGGGAGTTCTGCAGTGGCTTGATGAACTTTGCAAGGTATCGGGCTTTGCGAAGAAGCATGTGATGAACAACTCGCTGCACACGTTCATAGTCCAACACGATCTAGGCCTGAAGTGTTCCATGTACTTCAAGATGGTATTCGAGATGATCTTCGGCAAACTGCAGAAGAAGATCGAACCTGACGTTACATCGCAGAGCATAGCGTTCACGGTAGACGTAGAAGACTAACCTTTTTCTTTTTTTCTTACGTAAAGAATCTGTTCTATGTGATCTAAATACTTATCAGGTAAACAGTTGTAAGCTACTAATGAAAATCTTGAATGGTACTCTTTATATATTTGATGAGATAATGCTTCTGTAGTTTAGATTAGCCCCTGCTATTAAATCGGAAGATCACTCACGGTAGATGTGAACTAGCAAAAACGCTCCTTGTTTTTCGCAACTTGATTGTAATTTAATTATGTGAAAAAATGGATCTGCAGCTGTTAGTGAAAATTACAAATGATACTCTTTATATATTTGCAATGAAAATGATTGTATAGTTAGTTTGTGCTAGCGAATGGTAAAAAATGGCAAATGAGCAAAAAAATGGAATTAATGGCAAGGGTAGTGATGTTATATCATTGAGGATCAACCATGACGTTGCAGAAGCTCTGAAAGAAGAAGCCAGGTTTGATCACGTAAGCCTTAATGTTCTTGCAAATAATGTTTTGCATAATTATGTCAAGTGGGAAAAAGATGCCAAGCAAGCTGGGTTTATTCCTATAAGCAAAGATCTGCTAACTGCACTCTTGCAAAAGCTAGATGACAAAGATATTGCAGAAATTGTCAACCAAACCAAAAATATTATCAAGGCACAAATTATTTTCATGGAAAAACGTTACGAGCTCTGGACTGTTTTGCATTGGTTCGAGACTCGTTGCAAAGTGTCAGGGTTTAGCGAAAAGAAATTCTACCAAAACGATCGACTCACCTGCATTATACAACATGATCTTGGTTGGAAGTGGTCGATATATGTTAAGACATTGATAGAAGCTGTGCTTGAAGGCCTTGTTAAAGAAAAAATTGATTTCGATGTTTCTACTTCCATGGTAATATTTCGTATACCAATATCTTCAGCGGAAGAACGTGCGGCACTGCAAAGGGTTGCTTAAGCAAATCCCCATCACAAGATAACTACCAACAGGCTGTTATATTGTACTGTCAAAGTATTATCGTTACGGATGATTGAATTGCTGATCTATTGAGGTGCCGTTATTTGTTATAATATTACTCAGTAGCAGTCATGATTTAGCGTGGTATCTGCACAAATATTTACATCATTTTATGTTACTGTAGATCCTGTAGATCATGTCTGTAGATAAGATCAAAGTTCCAAAATGATTGAGTGATTTTCTAGGAAAGTGTGCGGTTATGGGGGACACCGCATGTCTTTTCACTTTTTTGGGAATCTCTGGAGCTATTCTGAATATTAGAGTTGAAACAAAAATTAGACATTTTTCCTATAAAATTCCGCAACGTTTCAGATCGCGTCTAATGCTTAGTCAAATGCAAAGGATTGAGTTTTGACTTATGGGACAGCCCTAAGAACAGATGATCTTTTTGATAATTTCTTACCTATTTATATAGTAGGTATTTATACTTATTGGAGTTTCTATTAATTTTAGTCAACAAAACTTGTGATCGAAGGACATTGATTCACTCATTATACAAAAAGAAAACTTCGGATCAACTGATCCTAAGAAATTTCTGATCATAGTTACATGTGAAGCAAGCGGGTATGATCAAATGAAAAGATCAAAAACTGTTAGTTTTGTTTTGTCGCATTCTCTGTTGGAAAGATCTCGAATTTGCAATTATCTATTTAGAACATCATTGAAGACAATAATATCAACTGCAGGGAAATATTCTTTGATGGTTCGCTGATAATTGTAGATGTATATGATCCTGTCACGGCAGCGCCGACGGTCTCTGATCCATTTGTAGATAAAGTCGCAGTTGCGGATCAGACAAGTAACAAGTTCGGTGACATTGTAGCTGCAATAGTGAGCGTAGGCAAGAAGATCATAAACAGCTAAGAGACATTTGTTATTACAGTTCATATTGACTCAGATGAATATGTTGGAAGAGATAGAGTTTACCGCGACAGCTGGTCGTAGGAGAATTTTCACATTTGGATATCAGAGCAGTGGATCAACAGGATTGCGACAAGTTGATTTACTCTCATGCAACACAGAACTCCGCATATGTTTGCATGTTTATCGACAAAGTACTAAATGGCATTTCCGCTGGATCACAATCGGATCAGCTACTATGCAACCTGCACAATAGTTTATCAACGATTTCATGTCTGATGACCATGAAATGTAGGTTCATTCAGAAAATTGTTGTTATGAGAGCAAGTGAGAATGATTTTAAACAATGTGTAAAACATCTGGAATTGGTCATAAAATGACTTGGCAAGAAGCAGATCAAACTAGAGATCACAAGTATCGATGATGTTGGTAATCTCTCGCAATCACCTGTCATAGAGCAACTATCCTCACTGATACTTGCACAACTTTCTACAGCTTATGATTTTAAGAACATAGCATTACCATTGAGTACAGCGATGTTTCTGTCTCGGTTTATCTCCTAGATTGTGCATGATATTGCCAAAATGGCAGCGCCACGGTTGCCACTAATGTTCATGACAGCTGGCGCGCTGGGAATGAGAGAGCAGGCAATAAGGCCATACAAAGTGACAATAGAAAACATTTTGATGCTAACGAGTATACACAGTTTATGAAATCGAACAGTTTGCACGATACCGTTGATCCATAAAATCCATAAAGAGTCTTGATTTCGAGATCGGCCCAAATTATTTGCACGTTATAATTAATTCCATAACAGCTTGATCATCGCAGATAATTTACAATCGCATTGAAAACTCTGTAAATAACTATTCAAAGAGCTTTGTAAACCATGTAGTTTTCATTTTCACACGTTATTACAAATAGGATCTTACCTTCTGCACTATGGCATTTGTTCCATCCATTTTGTTTGCAAATTCCATTATCATGTTCGTTTTGCTTTCAAAGCTAGAATCATTGAGGACCTGCTGAACAGCATCAGAAATATTTTCGGGCCTGAGATCTTTTTGCGCAAGCATCAATCCCAGACCTATCTTCTGCGCTTTCCTCGCATTTCCAAGCTGCTCTCCGTGATTCTCTATCGGAATAGCAACAACGGGTTTTCCATACTGTATTGCCTGTGCAAGAGTCGAATGTCCGCCTCGCATTATCAGCAAGTTGCTCATAGCAAATATCTCGTCTTTGACAGGACACCATTCAAAATACCAGCCGTTGCGAATCTTTCTCGGTACGGTATCTCCCTTGGGTTTGCCCTCGGACACTACCAGCTGAATGTTCTCTACATTCTGCATCGCTTCAATAATTTTTTTCAACACAACCATCTTCGTAGCACTTGGTCCGCTTATGTGCGCAAACACCGTAGGCTTGCTACGATCAAACCCCAGCAACTTGGCAACCTTGTCAATATACTCTTCACTAACTACTGACCTAGGTGCCATGAATCCTATGTACTCCAATTTGTTGGACACGCTTCCGACCTGCCAGAGGTTTTCTTCCGAGAGTGTATATGGCGGAGGCAGATCTGGTATTAGCACTGAATCGCTCATCGCCCAAAGTCCTCCAAGAAATTCTCCTATGCAACGTTCAAAGAGGCGCGCTGCACGAAACTCTCGCAGCCTTGGAGATACTAGCAGCTTGATCTGGTTCAGTATTGTGATGGTTGGCAGGCGCAATGTCTTTGCGACAAGAAGTGTTGAGAGTCTAGTGTCAGATACAACTACGGCGGGATTGAATTTTGTAATATTACTGCCTTCACAGCCACACTGACCTATCAAATGTACAAAATTTTCTGGAAGTTTTGTTATGCTACTCTTTATTGAAAATCCCTTGTCAGGACTCCAGGCAAATTCAACTGGTGGTACGTCAAAGCACTCGAACCCATGCATATTTACATAGTTTACAGCATCGCCAAACGATGAGAACTTGATATCCGTACCTTCCTCTACCAGGCTGTTCGCAACGAGAAGCATTCTGCTTGCATGACCCAACCCAACTCCATATAGCGAAACATAGACTCTGCTCATCATGCTCACCGTAGATTCATTATAATATAAAACTTGATTCTCATTTCTCTTCCGGCGGTTTGATTTTCCTGAAATTCTTGTATAGCAGCAGATCGTATGCGGTTTTTAACGCACCGGCAAAGAAGAACGGAAACGCAAGAGACACGAACTGAAAGCTGTAACCCACGAGTGTTGGGCTTACAGAAAACGGGATATTGCGTGACAGATTCGTTATTCCCGCTACAGCGGTTCTCTCTTCTGGTCTCACTATCGCAACTATGTATGACTGTCTAGTGGGGACATCCATTTGCGATAGTGACATTCGAATAAGATAAACTATAATCGCAATTTGAAGCGTTGGAGCAATGGCAAGCACGATCAATAAAACGTTAGACGGTATGTGTGTAAAGACCATAGTGTTCACCAAACCGATCTTTCCAGCAAGCCTTGCTGCAACAAGGTATGATACTGCAGTAAGCATGATTGCATAGAACATTATTTCTGACACTTCGCCTAACGGAGCGTCAAATTTAGTAAAGAACCAAAATGCCACCCAGGTCGGTATAACAAACCCCCCAGCAAAGGAATCCATGCCAAATAATATTGAAAGTCTCTTAACAATGGATTTAGTTTCCTGACTAAGAACAACTTTCTTTCTATTATCTTCGCTCTGAACCTCAGACAGCTTTGATAGTGAATAGTAAATTCCTATCGTAGCAAGTCCTATCAACATGTATACAAAAAACAAAGGTTTGAATGAAGAGATTGCTTCGAAACCGTATTGTTGCTGCAATATTTCAGGAAGCTTTGCAAACAGTGTTCCACCGGCCATGGCGAAGGTTCCGGTTGTCTGGTATAATGCAAACGTGTAGTTTCTTTTCTTGTCAGAGCTTGTTTGAGGCAGTATCGCTTGTTCGATGGATATGAACGGACCAAAATTCACGCCCGTCGCATTTATCAAACCTATTAGTGCTGCAACTAACAGCAAGTAATAATCAGTTGTGAGAGCGAATATGAGACCTGCGATCACCATCAGCCCAGAGAACAGCATTAGTATTTTTCTTCTGCCAATTCTGTCGGCGTATAAACTTGCGAAAAATGTAAAGAAGGAGCTGCTGACCAGAGTGGCTGTGATTATTATGCCAGTAAAAAGAGCATCATATCCAGCGCTCTTAAGATAGATCGCAAGTATTATGCTAACAAAACCGAAACCAAACATTCTAGCTATGTTTGCAGCTAGCAGCAACTTTCCATCTCTGCTTAACCACGCCAATATAGTTGTCATTTGAAATCAACTGCTGTCACATCAAGTCAGGTAGCCAAACTCATCCTAACAACGTTTCCCTTCGGTTCGACTTCCTTGAACACTATAGCTTCAAATCTATACACCTTTGTATCATCACGTAGCCACGCGTCAGGCATCGCACCCGCTTTTGTGCAAGTTTCGCACAAAAATCTTTCTTCATCCCATTTATGTTCTACTGGTACTTGCGGTAACAACAAACCAGAACCGTAGCGCCACTGTATGATCAAGCCATCCCTTCCAACTTTTATCTTATCCTTGTATTGCTTAGGATTTTCTACCTTGATCAACTCTGGGTTTGTTAACACGCTGATCTCAACCGCTATCTGATCCAGTTCATCCTTTGTAACTGGATGGAATCTAGGATCGCTGGTTGCAGAGGAGATTGCGGCATTAACAATAGCATCGTAAAGAACTCTCTCTGGCATAGGGAAGCCTATACAACCTCGTAACTCCTCAACCTTTCTTCGGTGTGAGTTTAGGGTTACAAACACTCCTGCTTTCTCACTATATTTATTGACAATATCGTTCGGCACAGTTACCTTTACATTTTTCACAAGATAATTCTCCAAAGCACTCCTGGCCAGTTTTACAAGTTCTAGACCGTCTTCATCGTTAAGATTCAATCTTGTAACCTCCCGTTGACAGCGCGCTCGAACTCTTCCAACTTCCTGAAATGACTTCCCTCCCAATAGGCTTTGCTACATTTTCTGCAGAAATAAAATTTTGAATGCTTGTCAAGCACGTCAGCAGGAACATAGTCTTTCATGGAGTTTCTATCACGTGTTTCAAGCGATTCATTACACATTGGACACCTTGATTTTTCTGACAAAATTTTGACGCTGGCAATGTCAAGATTTTCTAGGATATGCGCTAGATCATCTACCTCATCCACACCATTCAACAATATGCTATTCAATCCCATCTTCATTGCTCTCTGGAACAGTGCTCTATCCCCCGTAAGCAATACTCTGCTCTCCTTCAAACCAATTTCGATCAGTTTTTCGTCTTCAGCATCGTTGTAGTATAACGCATCAAACCCAAACATCCGTAACTTTCTGGCAAGACTGCCTAACATTCCGTCAACAACAAAAACTGGCTGCATTATGTTCATCGGGCTTCAGGAGAAACTTCTCCAGGACGGACCTCTCCCCTGCACTCTTCGCATATGAATTTCCCATCATTATATTGCAGGTAATCCGACCATTCGTTACATTCATCGCAGTAGCCCGCTATGAAAGCTGGACTTCTGCCAGTTTCGCCTCTAAGGATATTCGCTTTTTCTGATACAACATCTACGAGTTCTGGCGTGACAGCGATAACATCTGAAGACGATATCACACCAACAAGTTCGTTTTTGTAGGTTACACCAAGCCTCTTTATGTTGTGTTTTCGCAAAAGCCTTGCTGCCTGAGTAATACCTTGTTCGCTCTCTATTGTCTGTAAGGACTGCATTATGTCTTTCGCAAGTATCTTGCTTGGCAGTTCATCTTCTACAGTTGCTCTGGAAACTATATCCCAGTCGCTGACTATTCCAATGGGTTTGCCGTTATCCATTACTATCACACTTCCAACGTTTGCTTTACTCATCTTATCTGCTAGCTCCTTCACGCTTGAATTTGGAGCTGCAGTTATCACTGGACTGTTCATTACATCCTTGACCATTACACGAGTCGTCATATGCGGATCCGTTTCTTCTCTGCGAACCAACAACTATCCTTCTCCTGACCCATTCTTAATCTTTTGTTGTATGTCAATACCAGATCCAGCTTCGCCTTTAGCCGAGTAAACTATTTTGCTTTTACCTGTGGGTAGAGCACGAATAATTTCGTCAATGCTCAAACTCTTGGTAAAGTCAGAAAGCTCATCTCCGGCAACCTTTACAAATTCAGCTTTGATCTTCTTTGCAAATTCAGACACTTCTATACCGCTTGGAGCTATCAAAACATAGAACAGCGAATTGCGTTTCACAGAATCTAGAGAACCACACATCAGCGTAAGTTTATCCTTTATTTTCACTAGCCCAATTGCCAGTCTTAAATCCAAATCCTTGATGTAGTTGCGTTTACCTTCGATAACGAATGCACCCTTTGGTAGATATTGTCCGCTGGGAGCTGCCTTCTTTATTTGATCTGCATGAACCCAGTAGGCATCTACAGTGAACAATCCCTCCTTCCATGCCCTGCTGAAACTTGCCGTAGCCTGTGCAACTTGGTTTATGCTCGGCACTTCATCTCCTTTTGCGTTCTTCAGTATAAAGAAAGGTGAACCGTGTATCTCTGCATGAAACACTATATCGCTGTCTGTCAGATGTCTTCTAACAAGTGCCGAGTTGGAAGATGCGTCTCTGCCACCTACTGCGAACAGCCCATCGACAGTTACAAACCATCTATAGCGTTCGTACCATTCTTTGCTAGCAAGCTGTTTAACACTGATTTTTTTCTTTGCAACTTCTGAGCGTCTTTTCAGACCGTCGAGCTCTTTCAGTATTTTTTTCTTTGCACTATCTATAGATTTTGTTCCTTTCTCAAGTTCTTTTGCCCTGCTGTACAGTAGCGATGCAACCGAAGGTATCTTCGCATTTTTGAAGCTTAGCTTTTCATCTCTGATGCTCAATACGGTAGATCCTCTTTCTTCAAACATTCTGGCATTATTTTCTTTGAGAAGTGTTTCTACGGATGAATCATCAACACTGCTAGCACCGCGTTTTGTAAGTGCCATCAATGCATCCGCAAAATTTCGTATGAAAACGGATTTATCAATTAATGCAGCCTTTGCCTTGTCCTGTTCATTTATCGCTCGCTCCAGCTCCGCTATCTTGCCAGCAAACTCGCTTGACTTCACACTCTCTCCTACACCTTTCAAGTAATTGCTTAGTACAGCATCAACAGCTTCCATGTAGCTGCCAACGTGTTCAACAGATCCTTCAGTCTGCTGCAACGACAGTGGTGAAGCATCAACTGCAACTTTGTCCTGCATAACCAATACGGGTTCGTGCTTTCCGTTGCAAACGTCAGAAACCAGATTCGTGATGTTCCTGTAAAGCCTGCTCACATCTTCTTCCTTCAGATCACTGCATTTAGTATTCAATTCAAGATTAGATTTTTTCACTATATATTCGACGAATTTCTTTCCTAATGCAATGTTCCTGCCTGTCCAGCGTGCTACATCTAGATCTGATGAGTGTATAGGTTTCATATGTTCTGGTTTGAGCTCCATAACATCAACTGCTCTTGTAGGGGGATAAGCATAGTTTACATTCACCTTGAGCACCCTATGTCTAACATCGATAGGATTCAGTATTGCCAGTATCTTCATGGATTCGTCGCACAGGATTATGTTACCACCAGCAAAAAATTCTGCAACTAAATTTCTTACGTTGCTGTCAACTGAAAACTTGATCGAAACTATTCTTTCGCTCCCAAACTGCTGAATATCATCCACCTTCGCTCTGACAATTTCTCTTCGCAAAACATCAGTAAGCTCGTTCTCCTCCATAGTATCAAACTTGTACTTTGTAATCCAGATACCTTTGTCAGATATTGCCAGCATAATGTCATGTTCTGTCGGATGATGCAACTTTAGCATAATAGAATTTCTCGTTACAGCGTAAACATTGCTTACATAATATCCATTAGAAACTTTCTTCTTTATTTCATTGATCAGATACCTCAACTCTATGCCAGAGAGCTCCATGCGCGTTACTTGCAGGTGCTGAAATTATACTGTTGCGCTGACCAAAAGGAATTAAACCAAGTCCATACAGAGAGAAGCAAGAAAAGCGTTGGGGCCAATAGACAAGATTTTCTGGATGAGAATAGGATTTGGTGTGGCGGCTGGCATACTTGCAGGCGCGCTAGGGTACCTTAGCATTAACCCATTGGCCTTCAGGGGCGTAGGGGTTGGCTTCATGATTTACTTTGTTTCCTACATCGTAGCAAGATTTCAGTTTCAAAAGATTCTGCCTCCAACTGATTATAAGAAGATGATCACAACTGGTATGGCTGGTTATGTGTTCATATTCATGTTTGTATGGATACTGTACAACACATTTTCTCTAGGGCAGCAGACAGGTTAAATACAGTTTTTCTCAAATAATGTTGAATTGTGGAATTACAGAACTCCAGGTATCCCTGACGAAATGTTCGAAAGGATCGAACCAGTGCCCATAACGAAAGAAGAGGTGAGGGTGATCGCGCTAAGCAAAGCAAGATTGAAGGAAGGAAACGTTGTGATAGATATTGGCTGCGGCAGTGGTAGCATAACTATAGAGGCGGCAATGCAGGTTGCACCCAGTGGCAAGGTGTACTCAGTAGATCAGGACGAAAATGCAATCAAACTTACAAACCAAAATGCAAAGAAGTTCAACGTTACGAATATTGAAGTCATACATTCTAAGGCACAGGAGGCAATGAGCAAATTGCCAGCCGCTGACGCTATATTCATTGGAGGAACTGGAGGCGACACTTACGATATAATAAAACTTGCATACACCAAGCTGAAGAAGAACGCTCGGATAGTAATAGACACCATACTTATAGAAACTGTATATCATTCATTGAAAGCCGTAGAAGAAATAAAGTTGGAGAACGTTGATGTTACGCAGATCACTATATCAAAGAGCAAAAAGGTCAGCACGGGAACAATGATGCTCGCAAGAAATCCAGTAATAATAATATCCGCACAAAAACCTTGATTACTATACATTCTTGATAGCGTAAGGTTATTTTGGATTGCAAAAGTACATTAGTTTGATAGTCAATAGTATTTAGTATATACTGGATACTTTGTACTGACATTTACAACTGACCAAGTTATATTCAAGAAAGCTGCTGGAAATTCATTGGAGTTTCCTCTGTTAACTAGAGATCGAAGAGGCGATGTGGTAAAACTTGAAGAGAAGGATTGGATCCATATAGCACTCAAGCATGAAGAAGTTGGTGACGATCCCTTACGGCTACTTTCGTACGTTCAGGATTCTGATGAAATCTATCTTGACAAGGAGGGAATAATACATTACATACATCTATTTAGTTCCAAGTACTTTATAGTTGTCATATGTGGAATTGAGAAGGGTGAAAGTTATATAAGAACAGCTTACATTATCAATGCAAGGAGAAAGAAAAGGAGGTATGGGAGATTACAGCGTCTAGAAATATCCTAGATATAGATCTGAAGCGTATTCTCAAGAAGATCGAGAGCAGGTATAAGGTCAAACTGCCAAAGAAGGTTGTAATGGTTGATTATGGAGAAAGAGATGATCTGTACATAAGATTCAAGATTGTACAAAAGCCTGTAGGAGAGCCTTCTGATGATTTCAGGGTAGTCTTCTTCTATGACGATGGTAAAATAGTGGGATTGGAGATATTGCACTTGAAATATTTCATTTGAGTTTTGCAACTGCAATTCTTGAGGTTGCCATTAATGCTGCACGAAATCATTGATGAGTTAAAAGCATTTTATTATATAGTGAGAAATTACTGAGTTTAAATATAACGGAAATTATAACGCTAGCACATGTCTGCCAAACTCTTCTGCATTGGCTGCGGTCCAGGAGATCCTGATTTGCTGACACTGAAGGCTGCAGACATCATAAAATCAGCTGATGTTATCTTCTGTCCAACTTCCAGAGCAGGAAAGGAGAGCAGGGCGCTGGCAATTGTAAAACCCATATTAAATCAGAGAAAGGAGAAACTGGAGATAATTGATCTGATATTCCCTATGGTCAAGGACAAGGAAACGCTTAATGAAACATGGAAGAACAACGCAGACCAGATTGCAACGAAGTGCGTTGCTGGTAAGAAGGTTGCGTATTTATGTGTAGGCGATCCGTCTCTCTACAGCACCTTCACTTACATACACAGAGAACTGAAGAAACAGCATCCTGAGGTAGCTATCGAGATAGTACCTGGCGTTGCATCGATGTTCGCATTCGCTTCGCAGGCAAAGATCAGTTTGGCCGAAGGGGACGAGACGCTTGCGATTGTGCCTGCATGTTATGATTTGAATAGAGTGAAAACAACTGCAAGTTCTTGCGACACTGTAATTTTCTTGAAGGATGGAAGATACTTCAGCAGCGTTATTGAAATGCTGAAACAATCGGGATTTTCAGAGGATTCATTGATAGCAATTGCCCAAGATGTTTCTGAAGAAGGTGAAGTTGTCAAGGTTGCAAAGCTTAAGGAAGTATCTGACAGCAACCCTGCTGAAAAATATTTTTCGATCATGGTGGTAAAGCGTGACTAGGCAAAGGGTGTGTTTTGTTGGCGCTGGTCCGGGAGATCCTGAGCTTATTACACTAAAAGCAAAGAGAATGATCGAAACCGCAGATACCATAATCTATTCTGGCTCGCTGTTAAATCCTAAATTATTAAAGTACGCGAAGAAGAATGCAGAGCTGCACGATGCAGCGAAAATTGACAGAGAACAAATATTTGAAATTCTAAGGGATGCTGCTAAGAAGGGAAAGTTTGCTATTAGATTACATGACGGTGATCCTGCACTCTTCAGTGCGATAAAGGAACAGATAGACAAG